>JAANMY010000062.1_pt1 | contig 125989 bp, 122 predicted proteins | sample 7279691 | NCBI WGS metagenome assembly JAANMY01 (sample SAMN14094543, study PRJNA606508) | bioreactor metagenome | isolation source: A lab-scale SPAN reactor treating ammonium-rich wastewater day 388 | place: Ireland: Galway | collected 2018-02-07
CGCGGCCAGCGCGTCATGCATGCCAGCCCTGACGAGAATCGCGCCGTCATCATGATGGACCGGATCACCCGGCGGCTGGGCCTGTAAGACCCGCGCATCCACGCAAGGAACGGGGCCCTTCGGGGCCTCGTTTCGTTGCGAATGCAATGAGTATTGACAGGCTGGGGCGGAATGTGGTTTCTGACGGCATTCCATTGCATATGCAACGAATACACCGGAGGAACCCGATGCCCGCACCCGCCCTGAAGATCGAGCAGATGCACCATGTCGCTTACCGCTGCTGCGATGCCAAGGAGACCGTCACCTGGTACAACCGCGTCCTGAACATGGATTTCGTCCTCGCCATCGCCGAGGATCAGGTGCCCTCGACGCATGAACCCGACCCCTACATGCACATCTTCCTCGATGCCGGGATGGGGAATATTCTGGCGTTCTTCGAATTGCCGACCAAGCCCGAGATGGGCCGCGATCCCAACACGCCGAAATGGGTGCAGCACATCGCTTTCAAGGTAAAGGACCGCGACACGCTGCTGGCCTTCAAGGCGCATATCGAGGCCGAGGGCGTCGAGGTGCTGGGCGTCACCGACCACGCGATCTTTCATTCGATCTATTTCTTCGATCCCAATGGCCACCGCATCGAACTGGCCTGCCCGGACCCCGAGGAGGACGCGATGCTCGCCCGGCTCGATTCGGTGAAATGGGAGATGCTGGAGGAATGGAGCCGCACCAAGCGCGCGCCGCAGCACGCCGCTTGGCTGCACGCCAAGGAATTGCACAAGGAATCGGTCTGAGTGTCACCGGCCTGTCACGTCTCTGCGGCAGGGTAGGGGCGATTTCAGTACGTTGCCATTCGGGTTTCTGGGGGCGGGCGCGGTGCGCCTGCCCCTTTTTTACCGCGGCGGCATGGTGTTACCCTTTGAGGCGCCAGCTCGCCTCGAGCCCCTCGATCGCGCGTACCCGGTCGGCCGATTTGGGATGCGAGGCCATCCAGACCGGCGGCGCGCCGCGCATCCCCAGCATCCCCTCCAGCCGGGTCAGCAGGGCCTTTTGCGGCGCGGTGCCGATCCCGGCCTTGGTCAGCAGGGCGGCGGCGTATTCATCCGCCTCGTATTCGTCCTTGCGGCTGAGCCCGGCCATCAGCAGATGCACCAGCCCGTTGGCGATCAGGATACCGATCCCCGGCAGCAGGCGCCCCAGCACGGCGCTGAGCGCCACGCGCACCGCATTCTGGCCGGAAAAGTCGATCATCCGCCGGCGGGTATGACCCAGCGCGACATGGCCCAGCTCATGCGCGATGACCGAGGCCAGTTCCTCGGCGCTGACCTCGCCCGCGTCATAGCGATCCAGAAAACCCCGGGTCAGAAAGATCCGCCCGTCGGGTGCGGCGAGGCCGTTGATGGTGGGGATTTCATAGACATTGACGCGGATCGCGGGCAGATCGAGCGCCCGCGCCATCCGGTCGGTCAGCGCCATCAGCCGGGCATCGCGCAGCGGGGTCGAGCGTTCATCCAGCTCACGCGCCGTCCGCCAGGCAGAAAAATGCCAGTAGACAAGGCCATAGCCGAGCGCGAGCAGGATCGGGAGGAAACGCAGCATCCCTCCGATATGGCGCGCGCCCGGCGCCGTTGCAACCCCGCTCTCAATGCGGCAGGGCGTTCAGATGCGCGGCACAGCCCAGCAGGGCGGCATAATCGTCCTCGACCACCTGCACCGGGAATTCGGCCATCATCGCCGAAAAGCGCCCCATTTCGTGAAAGGTCTCGCCCATGCCCAACGTCACCAGATGCGGCGCCATGGCCCGCGCCACGCTGCCGATCAGGAAGATCCCGCCGAACGGCAGATGCGCCAGCGCCAGCGTCGCCAGCGTGCGGCCCATCAGCCGGGCGTACAGAATTCCCGTCTCGCGCGCGGCCGGATCGCCCGAAGCCACCGCCGCCGTCACCACGTCGCCCGGCAACTCATGCCCCGTCACCCAGTGATGCAGCGCCACCAGCCCGCGACCGCAGAGCACTTCCTCGACCGTGGCGATGCCGTGATGCTGCGCCAGATGGGCGGCCAGCGCCTCTTCCTGTGCGCCGTGGCGGGGCAGGTGGATATGGCCGCATTCCGACGGCGCGACATGGGTGCCACCGGGCAGGTGATGCACCGGCGCCGCGTTGAATCCGGTCCCGGCGCCGACCACCAGTTGCGTCGCCCCCTCGGCCGAGGGCTTGCCGGGCAGCAGGCTGCGCAGGTGGCGCGGGTCCAGCGAGCCCAGCGCATGCCCCTGCGCCTGCAGATCGTTGAGGATCGCCACACGGGCGGTGCCTCCGACCGCCGCCAGATCCGCCGCCGTGATCTCCCAGGCGAGGTTGGTCATCCGCGCCACGCCGCCCCGCACCGGCCCTGCGGCGGCCACGCAGACCCCCGCGCAGTCCAGCGTCGCGGTTTCCGCCAGATACTGGCGCAGGATCTCGGTCAGCGAGGCCCGCCCGGCATTGGCATATTTGCGGATCGAACCCTGCCGCAGCACGCCGCCATCCGCCAGCGCGACGCGGGTATTGGTGCCGCCGATATCGGCGACCAGTTGCGGGGCAGGGGTATAGGGCCAGGGTTTGAGGGGGCGTTGGGGCATGGGGGACTCGCTGCTTGCTGCCCCTTCTTAGCGGTATCGCGCGGCCTTCTCCACGCCCATTGCGCGACGTGCTGCCCTCTTGCGTCCGGCGCCCGGCCCGGCTTCACTGGCCGCGCCCATTCAGGAGCTGCCGATGCCCGACCAATCCCGCCCCCTGCCCGAGGTCAAACCCCGGCACTTCCCGCCACCCCCGCCTCTGGTGCAGAAAACCCCCGGGCTGTGGCGGCGCACGCCGCCGGCGATCTTTCCGCCGATCCTCGGGCTGTTCGGCCTGGGCCTGGGCTGGCGCAATCTGGCGCTGCAGCCGGGGATGCAGGCGCTTGAACCTTTGGGCGAGGCGATTCTGGGCGGCGTTCTGCTGCTGTATGCCTTCGCGCTGATCGCCTGGCTGGCCAAGCCGTTGCGCCGCCCGGGGGTGGTGATCGACGAGATCGCCGTCCTGCCAGGCCGCGCCGGGATGGCGGCCATGGTGCTGTGCCTGATGCTGGCCGGGGCGGCGCTGGCTGCCTATGCTCCGGAGGTGGCGCGCGGGCTGACCCTGACCGGCCTCGTCGGCCTCGCCGCGCTGGGGCTGCTGATCGGCTGGAGCCTGCTCACCGGCTCGGCCGAGGCCCGGACCGTCACGCCGATCTTTCTGCTCACCTATGTCGGCTATATCCTCGCGCCGCTGTCGCTGGTCCGGCTGGGGCATACCGACGTTTCGACGGTGATCCTCTGGGCGATGATCCCGGTGGCGACGCTGATCTGGGCCGTCAGTCTGCGCCAGATCCTGACCCGCGTACCGCCTGCGCCGCTCAGGCCGCTGCTGGCCATCCACGCCGCCCCGGCCAGCCTGATCGCCACGGTGGCGGCGCTGCTGGGCTACACCACGCTGGCGGCCGGATTCGCGCTGCTGGCGCTGGCGCTGATCGTCACGCTGGCCGCCTCGGCGCGCTGGCTGCTGGCGTCGGGCTTCTCGCCGCTCTGGGGCGCGCTGACCTTCCCGCTCGCCGCGGCGGCCAGCGCCATGATGCTGGCGCTGGGAACGCCGGGCCTGTGGATCGGCACCGTGCTTCTGGTTGCCGCCTCGGCGCTCAACCCCTGGGTGGCGTTCCGGGTGCTCAAGCTCTGGGCCAAGGGTGAACTGGGCGCCAAGACCAACGCCGCGACGGTCTGAACATCCGCATGAAGATTGTCAGGGGGGCCACGGCCCCCCTGAAGCAAAGCCCCGGCCTCAGCGGAAATGCTTGGCCAGTTTCAGCCCCTGGCCCTGATAATTCGACGCGATTCCCGCGCCATACAGCCGGTCCGGCACCTCGGCCATCCGCTCATAGACCAGCCGACCGACGCTCTGCCCGTGTTCCAGCGCAAAGGGCGCCTCGTGGCAGCGCACCTCCAGCACGCCGCGCGCGCCGACACCACCCGCCGCCGCATGGCCGAATCCGGGGTCGAAGAACCCGGCGTAATGCACACGAAACTCGCCGACCATCGCCAGATAGGGCGCCATTTCCGCGGCATAGCCGGGGGGGATGCACACCGCCTCGCGGCTGACCAGAATATAGAACGCGCCGGGGTCGAGGATCAGTTGGCCATTCGTCGCCCGCAGCTCCTCCCAGAAATCCGCCGCGTCATAGGCGCCGATCCGGTCGAGGTCGATCACCCCGGTATGCGGTTTGGCGCGGTAGCCCAGCAGGTCGCCGCTGGCGGGGCGCAGATCGACGGAAAAGCCCAGCCCCTCGGAAATCACCGCCTCGCCCGAGACCAGCGGCACCTCGGCATGCAGCGCCGCCAGTTCGGAATCGCTCAGCACCGACTGGCCGCGCCGGAACCGGATCTGGTTCAGCCGCATGCCCGGCCGCACCAGCACCGAAAACGAGCGCGGGCAGATCTCGGCATAGAGCTTTCCGCTGTAACCCGCTGGCACACGGTCGAATTCGACGCCTTCATCGGTGATGACCCGCACCAGCAGATCCAGCCGCCCGGTCGAGCTTTTGGCGTTGGTGACGGCGGTGATCGTCGGCGGCAGCGCCAGCCGCTCGCGCAGCTCGACGACATAGACGCAGCCCTTTTCCAGCACCATGCCGGTGCCCAGCGGGAAGCGGTGCATTTCGAATTCGGCAAGGCGGTCGGCGACCTTGCGGCCCTTGCCCGGCAGGAACGAGGCACGCAGCCGCACCGCCACATCGCCCAGCCGCAGATCGAGGCTGGCGGGCTGCACCTGATCGGGCAGGATCGCGGGTTCGGCGCTCAGCACGCCCTGTGCGATCAGGGTCCGCAACGCTTGCGAGGGCAGGACGCCGGGATTGGGGCTCATGGCCGCTCCTCAAATGCAAACGACCCGCGGCAAACATGCCGCGGGCCGGTTGAAGTGGTCGGGCTGGCGAGATTCGAACTCACGACCTTCCGCCCCCCAGACGGACGCGCTAACCAGACTGCGCCACAGCCCGACGAGGCGCTTTCTACCGCTTTTCGCGCCGGGGGCAAGCGCCAAATTGCGCTCTGGCGCGGGAAATTCCGCCCGGGCGAAACGGGTGGCGCCGTTCACCAGCGCCCGGCGCCCGAGGCCTCGGACATGCGCTCCAGCAGCGCGTCGATGCGGCGCGACAGCAGGTCCAGCCGGTCGCGCCGTGCCCCCAGCGCGCCGCGCGGCATGCCCCGCAGGCGGCGGGCGATCTGCGCGCGGTCCGAGGTTTCGGGAAGATCCGGCCGCGGCTCGCCCGCGTCGCGGGCGGCGGGCTGCAGCTTGCCAAGCGGCGCACGGATCGGCGCCGCCTCGGGGCGGGGGTCGAGGGTGTCGCTGTCCATGCTCGGCTCGGGTTCTGCGGCGGCGGTGTCGGTGTCGGCAGGCGGCGGGGCCATGGCGGCAGCCAGGGTGCTGCCTGCGGCCTCTTCGCTGTCCGCCATGGCAGGGGGCATCGGTGGCTCGGCGGCGGGCGGCGGTTCCATGGCGGCGGGTTCATCGGGCGCCGACGCCACGGTTTCAGCGGTCGTCAGGGGCGCGGCATCGGCAGCGTCCACCTCATCGCCACCCGCGTCGGCGGCAATCGGCACGGCGCCGTCATCGACCAGTTCGGCATCGTCGATCAGCGCGAGGTCAGGATCGTCGTGGCCGATCCCGGCGCCCGGCGCCGGATGCCAGTCAGGCAGCGGCATGCCCAGCGCAGCGACATGCTTGACGCCATTTTCCTGCAACAACCGCTGCACGCCGCGGATCGTCATGTCGCGGCCCTGCAACAGGGTCTTGATCCCGTTGATCAACGCCACATCGTCGGGGCGGTAATAGCGCCGCCCACCGGCGCGCTTGACCGGGCGGATCTGGTAGAACTTGCTCTCCCAGAACCGCAAGACATGCGCCGGAGTCTCAAGGATTTCAGCCACTTCGCTGATGGTGCGAAAGGCCTCGGGCGCCTTTTTCATGCCTTAGGCCTTGCTGCGATCGGTCCCGCGGGAAACGCGTTCCTTCATCAGATGCGACGGCCGGAACGACAGCACGCGGCGCGGGCTGATCGGCACTTCCTCGCCGGTCTTGGGGTTGCGGCCCAGACGTTCGGATTTCGAGCGCACGCTGAAGGTGCCAAAGGACGAGATCTTGACCTGTTCGCCATCGACCAGCGCGTCCGACATGTATTGGATCACGGCTTCGACAAGGCTTGCGGATTCGTTGCGCGACAGACCCACCTCGCGGAACACCGCTTCGCTCAGATCCATCCGTGTCAGAGTCTTGGCGCTCATTGCGATTCCCCCGCATTTGCCAGGCCGTTCCCAAAGGATGCGGCAAGGATTTTCTTCTGTCAACACCGGGGTTTGCAGCGCGTTGTTTGCACGCGCTGTCAGGGTCGTCCGGCAAGTCTCACCAGCGGATGACGACGGCACCCCAGGCCAGACCGCCGCCGATCGCCTCGGTCACGATCAGATCGCCCTGCTTGAGCTTGCCCTGCGCGGCCCCGACCGACAGCGCCAGCGGGATCGAGGCGGCCGAGGTGTTGCCATGATCCTGCACGGTGACGATCACCTGCGACATCGGCAGGCCCATCTTCTTGGCGGTGCCCTGAATGATGCGGATATTCGCCTGATGCGGCACGATCCAGTCCACATCGGCAGGGGTCAGCGCGGCGCGTTCCAGCGCGCGTTCGGCGGTCTCGGTCAGTTTCTCGACCGCCTGGCGGAACAGCGGGTTGCCCTGCATCCGCAACTTGCCCGCCGTGCCGGTCGATGACACGCCGCCATCGACATACAGCATGTCGCGCAGCCGCCCGTCGGAATTGAGATCGGCGCTGAGGATGCCGCGGTCGGTGTTGTCGCCCTGACCGGGCTGCGCCTCGAGGATCAGCGCCCCGGCGCCGTCGCCGAACAGCACACAGGTCGAACGGTCGGTCCAGTCCATGATGCGGCTGAAGGTTTCGGCGCCGATCACCATCACCCTGCGGGCCTGGCCGGCGACGATCAGCGCATTGGCATTGGCCAGCGCAAAGACGAACCCGGCGCAGACCGCCTGCACGTCAAAGCCAAAGGCGCGGTTGGCGCCGATTTCGGCCTGCACCATGGTGGCGACCGACGGAAAGGTCAGATCCGGGGTCGAGGTGGCGACCAGAATCGCATCGAGGGAATCGCCGTCGATCCCGGCATTGCCCAGCGCCGCGCGCGCCGCCCTGATCGCCAGATGCGAGGTGTTTTCCCCCTCGGCGGCGAAATGGCGCCGCTCGATGCCGGAGCGGCTGACGATCCAGTCGTTCGACGTGTCGAGGGTCGCGGTGAATTCGTCGTTCTCGACCACGCGTTCGGGCAGGTAATGCCCGAAGCCGATCACCACGGCCCGCGTGACGGTATTCAAGCTCATGCCGACTCTCCGTTGGGGTCTGCAACCTGCACCGCCTGCGCGGCGATCACAAGCCGCTCGGCCATCCGGCCGCGGTAGCCCGATTGCGCCAGCTTGGCCGCGAGGCCGATCGCCGCGGCAACGCCGGTCGCATCGGCCGATCCGTGCGATTTCACCACGGTGCCGTTGAGGCCGAGAAACACGCCGCCGTTGACCCGGCGCGGATCGATCCGGGCGCTCAGCCGCGTCAGCGCGCCGCGCGCCAGCAGGGCGCCCAGCATCGCCAGCGGGCCCGACTTGAACGCCTCGCGCAGGAAATCCGCGACCAGCTTGGCCGTACCCTCGCCGGTTTTCAGCGCCACATTGCCGGTGAAACCGTCGGTGACGATGACATCGACGCGGTCCGACGGAATGTCCGAGCCCTCGACGAAACCGACGAATTCATAGCGCCCGGTTTCCTGATGATGGGCGATCAGCTCATGCGCGGCCTTGATCTCGGCCCGGCCCTTGTGTTCCTCGGTGCCGACATTCAGCAGCCCGACGCGCGGACGCGGCTCGCCGAAGCCGTTGCGGAAATAGGTCGTGCCCATGATGGCATAGGCCAGCAGATCCTCGGCCTCGGCCTTGATGTCGGCGCCGACGTCCAGCATCGTGTTGAAGCCGTGCCGCCCGCGCGCGGGCCAGAGGCAGGCGATGGCGGGGCGGTTCACCCCCTCCATCTTGCGCAGTTGCAGCATCGACACCGCCATCAGCGCGCCGGTATTGCCGCAGCTCACCGCCGCCTGCGCCCGCCCGTCCTTGAGCGCGGTTATCGCCGACCACATCGAGGTGTCCTTGCCGTGGCGCATGACATGGCTGGGCTTGTCGCCCATCGCCACGGCCTTGTCGGCATGCACCAGCGACAAACGGCCCGCGAGCGCGGGCTCGCGGGCGATCAGCGGCTCAAGAACCGCCTTGTCTCCGTGCAAAAGGATGTCGATCCGGGGATCGGCGCGCAGACTTTGCGCGCAACCCGCGACAACCGCCGCAGGCCCGCGGTCGCCGCCCATGGCGTCGACCGTGATGACGATCCGGCCTTCGGCCGAAACGGACACCGGCTCCCCGGCGTGCGGATGTTCCTGATCGGAAACCATCGTTGCGCCGCCGGTCGGAACCGTCAGGCCGCGTCGTCTTCCAGGTCGGCGTCAGCCGCGCGCGCGATCACTTCGCGGCTGTCGTAATGGCCGCACGACGGGCAAACGTGGTGCGGGCGCTTCAGCTCGCCGCAGCTCGGGCATTCGTTGGGGTTGCCCGCGACGAGAGCGTCGTGCGAACGACGCATGTTGCGACGGGAACGGGTCACGCGGTTCTGTTGAACGGCCATGTCAACCTCTGATCGTTAGGCGGGCACGACCGGGCGGCCCGTGGATGTGAATAAACGTTGCGGTGCGGCTCTACACCGCGCAAGCGGTCAGGAAAAGCCCCATCGTGCATGAGGCGCGGACCATAGAAGGTTTTCTCAGCCGCGCAAGGGGGTTTTGGCCTGCCAGGGGCCGGCTATTCGGGATTGCGCTTCAGCGCGGCAAGGGCTGCAAACGGATTGGGCCGCTCATCAGCGGGGTCGGTTCCGGTCGAGTCGGGCCATTCCGCCCCCGGCGCGCGGGGATAATCGGGCAACGCCAGCGCCAGCGCCTCGGCCATCACGGCGCCCGGATCAATGACGCTGCCGAGCGGTTCGAGCGTATCATCCTCGGGGATTTCGGCCTCGGGTCCGGTCGGTTCGGGCAGGTCGCGCAGAAAGCGCCGCGTCACCGGCTGGTCGATTCGGGTCGTCACCGGTTCGGCGGTGATGATGCAGGCCTGCACCACCGTCGCCCCCAGCACCCCGTCGAGCCGCCAGTCGTGGCGCCCCTCGGCGGTCAGCGTGCCGCGGAATTCCAGCTTGCGGATGCGCTGCACCCCCAGGTCGGCGGCCAGTTCGGCCCGGGCCTCGGTCGTCGGGGTCAGGCGAAAGCTGGCGCCGCCCCGCGCCGACAGATCGCTGACCCGCAAGGGCAGCGTCAGGGCATCGCCAAGGCGCAGGGAATCGGCGGCGGGGGTCTTGTCGGTCATCGGCTGTCCTTTATCCTTCGCCTGTCTTGCCACAGGCCCGTGCCCGGCCATAGCCTGTTGCGGGCCATCGGCCAGGTTTCGCCCGCACAAAGCCGCGAGGGCAGGGGGGTGGGCCGTTCCTTCCTTGAACACGGGCCGACCATTTAGTAATCCAAAGGCGGCGCAGGGTTCCAGACCCCGCGGCGCCGACCGGGCCAGTCGGACCGGGTGCGGCGCGGATTTCAGCGGATTGACGGGCCGGCGACGGGCCAGACGACGGGTCAGGAGAGACGGCATGACAGATTGCGCGAACCCTCAGGGCAAGGGCCCCGGACGCTGGCTGATGGCGGCCGTCCTCGGCCTGGTGCTGATCGCGGCGGCCTGCTCGCCGATCATGCGCTTTCATGGTTATGCCCCCAGCGAACAGGATCTGGCGCAGATCGTCGTCGGCCAGGACACCCGGCAGACCGTGGCGCAAAAGATCGGCCAGCCCGGCATGGGCGGCGTGATGGAGGGATCGGGCTGGTTCTATGTCCAGTCCGACTGGCGCGAACGCGGCTGGCGCGCGCCGGTGGAAACCGACCGCCAGGTGGTCGCCATCACCTTTGACGAGCGCGACCGGGTGGCCAATATCGAGCGGTTCGGTCTGGCCGAGGGCGAGGTCGTCGCCCTGTCACGCCGCGTCACCGATTCAGGCCCGCGTCCGAGCGTGCTGAGCCAGGTGCTGCGCGTTCTGGGCCAGTTCACCGCCGCCTCGTTCACCTGACGCCCCGGGGCGCGGCGACCGATTCGCCGCCCCCGGCCGAGGAGCGCCGCGATGCCCGCTGTCACCGCCCCGGCCGAGGACCCGCTGTTCGGTGCGCCGATCCGCGCCGGGGGCTGGCTGGTGCGGCTGGCTCTGCCCGACGACATGGCGGCGCTGCTCGATCTGCGGGCCCGGGCCTTCCGTGCCGGGGCCGAGGACCGCGATTCCCACGATGCCGACAGCCTGCATCTGTGGGTCGGCCCCGAAGGTGGGGCCCCGCGCGCCACGCTGCGCCTGCGGCGGCATGCGGCGGGCCCGGCCTTGCTGGCGGGCTATGCCGCGCGCCACTATGACCTGCGCGCACTGGCCGCTGCCGGGGGCGAGTCGCTGGAACTGGGGCGCCTGTGCACCGATCCGCGCCCGGGCGACGCTGATCCGCTGCGCCTGCTCTGGGCCGGGGTGGCGCGGCTGGTGCTGGCGACCGGGGCGGCGCGGCTGATCGGCTGCACCTCGTTCCACACCATCGATGCCGCCGGGCTCGATCCCGCCTGGGCGCTGCTGGCCGCGCGCCACCTTGGCCCCGAGGCCACGCGCCCCGGCCGCAAGGCGCCCGAGATCCACAGCTTTGACCGCCTGACCGCCGATCCGGCCCCCGACGCGGCCGCGCTGCTGCCGCCGCTGCTGCGGGCCTATCTGTCGCTGGGGGGCTGGGTGTCGGATCATGCGGTGATCGACCGCGACCTGGGCACCTGCCACGTCTTTACCTGTGTCGAGGTCGCCGCGCTGCCCCCGGCCCGCAAGCGGGTGCTGGTGCAGATGGCGACGGGCTGACAGCGCGGACCGTCAGTTCGCGGCAATCACCGCCACGAGCGCCAGTATCACCAGCAGAATCACGGCATTCTGCCGACGACCGAGGCTGGAGGAATGATCGGTGACGACCTGCGGGCTGGTCATGACCGGTCGCGGACTCGTCATCGTGGGTTGCGGACTGATCTGGGCATCGCCGGCATCTGCCAGGGACGGACTCGCCACGCCCGTCATCAACAAGATCCCGCTCAGGCCGGCCGCAATCATCATGCGCTTCATCGCCGTTGCTCCTCTGAGGTATCCGTGCATCAAGTCTATGCCTGTTTTTCGCGGTTGTCGCCGCTGAATCGCCCGGATTCGCGGCCCCTGCGCCCCGTGGCCGTCGGTTTGCCCCTTGCCGAGCGCCGCGGGGCGCGGTAAGTCGCGCGCACTTCACAGGTGGGGCAGGGCCTTGCGGGGAGACATCCCGCACGGTCCACCGGTTGGGCGCAAGCCCTGAATGTCCCATCCCAGGCGCAAACCGGAAAGGAACAGGCATGGCGCTTCCCGATTTCTCCATGCGTCAGCTCTTGGAAGCTGGCGTTCACTATGGCCACCAGACGCAGCGCTGGAACCCGCGCATGGCGCCGTATATCTACGGCGACCGCAACGGCATCCACATCGTTGACCTGACGCAGACCGTGCCGATGCTCGACGCGGCGCTCAAGGTGATCCGTGACACCGTCGGCAAGGGCGGCCGCGTGCTGTTCGTCGGCACCAAGCGGCAGGCCTCGAAGCAGGTCGCCGAAGCTGCCGAGAAATGCGCGCAGTACTACATGAACCACCGCTGGCTGGGTGGCACGCTGACCAACTGGAAAACCGTGTCCCAGTCGATCCAGCGCCTCAAGCAGATCGACGAGATCATGGAGCGCGGCGCCGCCGGCCTGACGAAAAAGGAACGTCTGGGCATGGAGCGCGAGCAGGCCAAACTGCAGGCCTCGCTGGGCGGCATCCGCGAAATGGGCGGTCTGCCGGACCTGCTGTTCGTGATCGACGTCAACAAGGAAGCCCTGGCGATCCTCGAAGCCCGCAAGCTGGGCATCCCGGTGGTCGCCGTGGTCGATACCAACTGCCCGCCCGACGGCGTTGATTATATCATCCCCGGCAACGACGACGCCGCGCGCGCCATCGCCCTCTATTGCGACCTCGTGGCCCGCGCCGCGCTCGACGGCATGTCGGCGCAGCTTGGTGCCGCCGGTGTCGATATCGGCGCGCTCGAAGAGATCCCCGCCGAGGACGCGCTGGCCGAAGGCGCCGAAGCCTGATCGGCCCCCGCGCCCGGAATTTCCGGGCGCGCGTGTCACTGGTTTGACATCGGGCAGGGGCAACCCTGCCCGCATCCCAATCAAGGAGTTTGATCCATGGCGATTACCGCTGCGATGGTGAAGGAACTGCGCGACTCGACCGGCGCAGGCATGATGGACGCCAAGAAGGCGCTGACCGAAACCGACGGCAACATGGAAGCCGCGGTTGACTGGCTGCGCACAAAGGGCCTGGCCAAGGCCGCCAAGAAAGCCGACCGTGTCGCCGCCGAGGGCCTGATCGGCGTCGCCGTCGATAACGGCCGCGGTGTGGCCATCGAGATCAACTCGGAAACCGACTTCGTCGCCAAGAACGTCGATTTCCAGTCGCTGGTGCGCGAAGTGACCAAGATCGCCCTGCAGACCGGCGAGTCGGTCGAGGTGGTCAAGGCCGCCGATCTGAACGGCAAGACCGTTGACACGGTGATCGCCGAGGCCATCGCCCGTATCGGCGAGAACATGACCTTCCGCCGCCTGCACGTTCTGGAAGGCGACACGGTCGTTTCCTATGTCCACAACGCCGCTGCCGAAGGCATGGGCAAGATCGGTGTGCTGGTCTCGCTGACCGGCCCGGCCGACAAGGCGCAGGAAATCGGCAAGCAATTTGCCATGCACATCGCCGCGACCTCGCCGCTGTCGCTGTCCGAGGCCACCATGGACCCCAGCGTTGTCGAGCGGGAACTGGCCGTGCAGACCGCCAAGGCGCTGGAAGAAAACGCCGCCGCTGCCAAGCCCAAGCCCGAGCAGGTGCTGCACAACAACATCATCCCGGGCCGGATGAAGAAGTTCCTGGCCGAGAACACGCTGCTGGGTCAGGCCTTTGTCATCAACCCCGACCTGACGGTCGAGCAGGCCGCGAAAGAGGCCGGTGTCGAGATCACCGGCTTTGCCCGCGTCGCCGTCGGCGAAGGCATCGAGAAGAAAACCGAAGACTTCGCCGCCGAGGTTGCCAAGACCCTCGCCGGTTGATCCCGCGCGGTTGCGCGAGAAGGGGGGCGGCGCTGGGAGGCGCCGCCCCTTTCGTTTGCCCGCCTCGGCCCCGTGCCCTGGGCCGCGCTCGGCTGATTCGCCGCCGGGGCATCCGGCCGGGGGCCATTTCCAGCGGCGATTTCTTTAATTTGTTAAATGGAGAAGGAATTGCCGATTCCCGATTTCCGGGGAATTTCGGAAAATTCGAAAATATGTCAACTATTTGCGATTGCACCGCTTTTCCGGGTTTTCACCCGACGCGCAATTCCTTCAACCCTGAAATGGCGCGCTGGTCGCTGCCGATGCTCGACAACGGTCAAAAATTGCGCCAGCAATGATCTGTTGAGAATGTAATAATCGGGCGCCAGAGATGGAGCACCAGACGATTGACTTTGATGCCGCCGCGTTGACCATTCCGGGCCCTGCCGCCTCGGCCCGCAATGCGCATGACATATCGCGCTTTCTGGCCTCGATGCTGAGCACAGCCGACCAGGAAGTTGTCTGGTCTCTGACCAGCCGGTTCTTCGCCGATCTCGGCTTTGCGCATGTTCTCTATGGCTATTCGCCCGATTCGCGCGGCCCGGTGCTGGGCGCGCCCGAGGATTATCTGATCCTCTCGACGCTGCCGCATTCCGTGATCTCCGAGATGGTCGACGGCGGCTATTACCGGATGAGCGTCACCTTCAACTGGGCGCTGAACAATGCCGGTCTGGCAAGCTGGGCCATGACCCCCGACGAGGCCGGGGTCGGCGCCGATTTCGAAGTGACCGAGCAGGCGCTCGAGTTTTTCAGTCGTCACAACATGATCACCGGCTGCACCATCGGCTTTCCGCATGAACGCACGCGGGGCAGGGCGGTCATGGCCCTGCTGGGCGCCCCGGACAAAACCCAGGACGATATCGACCGGCTGACGGCGCAGACCCGCGATGTCATCTTTACCGTTGCCGCGGTGGCGCATCGCTGCCTGTCCAGCCTGCCCTATCACCCGCCGGGCCGCCGCCTGACGCTCCGTCAGCGCGAGGTGCTGGAATGGGTGGGCGAGGGCAAGACCACCGCCGACATCGCCCTGATCATGGGCATCACGCCGCCGACGGTGGAAAAGCACCTGCGTCTGGCCCGCGAGACGCTGGGCGTCGAGACCACGGCGCATGCGCTGGTCAAGGCCGCCTTCCTCAATCAGATGTTCATCGCCCAGCCCACCGCCAGCGGCGGGCGCAGCGCCGTGCAACCGCTCGACCTGTGACGAGGGCAAGGTATGGATTTACATACTGACGCCTGACCGGTGAAGGCGCTAGGGTGGACTTCTTAACGAGTGGCTGACCGCGCCCCGCGCCCCATCCTTTCAACCGGGATAGGGCGTGTGATTTTGCGCAATCAGCGTGTGTAACACTTGCCGTATCCTTTCCCAACCCGATGCAGCAAGGTATTCCGGTGTGGCTCGCGCTGCACCGGAATGGCTGCCGGGTAGGTTCAGGGCATCGGGTCAGACAGGGCGTCGGGTCAGACGAGGCGGGCGCCGCTGGCCATCTCGGCCGCCTTGCGGATCGCCCGGATATTGGCGCCGTACACGCCCGGGTTGGCGACAGAGCCACCCTTGAACACCGCCGATCCCGCCACCAGCACATCCGCCCCCGCCGTCGCCACCAGCGGCGCGGTTTCCACCGTCACGCCGCCGTCGATCTCGATATGAATCGGCCGGTCGCCGATCATCGCCCGCAGCGCGCGGATCTTGTCGGTCATGTCGATGAATTTCTGCCCGCCAAAGCCCGGGTTCACCGTCATCACGCAGACCAGATCGGTCAGGTCCAGCAGATGCCGGATCGCCTCGGCCGGGGTGGCCGGGTTCAGGGCCACACCCGCTTTTTTCCCTGTCGCACGAATGGCTTGCAGCGTGCGGTGGATATGCGGCCCGGCCTCGACATGGGCGGTGATGATATCGGCCCCGGCGCTGGCGAAGGCCTCGATATAGGGATCGACCGGCGCAATCATCAGATGCACGTCCATCACCGTTTTCACATGGCGGCGAAAGGCGGCGACGGCGGGCGGGCCAAAGGTCAGGTTGGGCACGAAATGCCCGTCCATCACATCGACATGCACCCAATCGGCGCCCTGCGCCTCGATCGCCTCGATCTCGCGGCCGAAATCGGCGAAATCGGCGCTCAGGATGGAAGGGGCGATCTTGATCGACTGCGAGAAAGTCATGACAGGCTCGGTCCGTCTGTGGCAGGGTCGGTTTCCGGTCACCTATGCCAAACGCCCTGCTGCGTCTACCAGAATTGGATCATCCGCGATGTGGTTCGACATCACCTTCGGACTTGCCCTGATCGCCGCAATCCTCGGCTGGATGGCCCTGGGACGGCTGAAAGCCCTGACCGCGCGCGTTTCCGCGCTGGAGGCGCTGCTGGGGCAGGGCGCCGCCATCCCGGCACCCGAGGCCGCCGACCCCGAACCCGAGGACGACGGCCCCTGGAACGTCAAGGCGACAGAGACCGCCGAACCCGCGCGCAGCCCGGCTTGGTCGCCCCCGTCGCTGGGCGGCGGGGTGGCGCTGCAGAATCTGGGCCGCTGGCTGCGGGCCAACTGGATCTATCCGGTCGCCGGCGCGGCGCTGGTGATGGCGGGGATCTATCTGCTGCAATATTCCATCGACAAGGGGCTGTTGTCGCCGACGGCGCGCGTCGTGCTGGGTCTCGGCCTCGGGGCGGTGCTGATCCTTGGCGCTGAATTCTTGCGCCGCCGCTGGGGTGCCGCGGCGCGGCTGGTGCCCGCAACCCTGGCCGGGGCCGGGATTGCCGGGCTGCTGGCGAGCGTGCTGGCGGCGCATCACCTCTATGACATGCTGGGGCAGGAGGCGACGCTGGCCGCGCTGGCCGGGGTGGCGCTGCTGGCCATGGCTCTGGGCTGGGTGCAGGGCCCGTTGCTGGCGGCCATCGGCGTGCTGGCCGGGGCGGCGGCGCCGTTCCTGCTGGGCGAAGGCGGCGCGCCGCGACCGATCCTGTTTGGCTATTTCGGCGTGGTGTCCGCCCTCGGTCTGGGGCTGGGCGGGCTGCGGCGCTGGGGCTGGATCGCCGCGCTGGCGGTGCTGGCGCCGCTGGCCGGGGGCGTGCTGATCCATGCGGCCGGGGCGCCGTCGTCGGGTCTGGCGCTGCTGATCCTGGCCGTCATCGCCATGGCGACGGCCTTGCCCGGCGGCGCGTTGCTGCCACGGGCCGAGGGGCCGATGATCCATCAGGCCCGCCGTGCCCGGCCCGCCCCCGAGGTGCTGGTGGCGGCGCTGGCGGTGCTGGCCGGGGTTCTGGCGCTGGTGTCGCAGGTCAAGGCGCCGGAAAGCATCCTCGCCGCCGGGGCGCTGGCGCTGTTCCTGCCGCTCTGGACCCGGCGGGCCCCGGCGCTGTCGGATCTGTCGCTGATCGCCGCCGCCGCCTTGCCCGCCGCCATCGCGCTCAGCCATCTCAGCACGCCGCTGCTGCTGGCCTATGTGCTGAACGCCTATCGCTGGCTGCCGATCGCCGCCGTGGCGCTTGCGGCGCTGGCCGGGCTGGCCATGGTCTGGCGCAGCGAGGCTGCCACGGCGCGCGCGCGCGATCTCTGGGCGCTGCTGGCGGTCGCCACGCCCGGCGCGACGGCGATTGCGGCCGAGCTGTTCTGGCAGCCGCTGGTGCTGCTGGAATTCCGTTGGCCCGCGACGATCATGGCGCTGGCGGCGGGCCTGACCGGGCTGGCGCTCTGGGCGGCGCGGCGCGATGGCGGGCAGGGGCTGCGTCTGGGCGCCGCCACCGCCGCAGCCGTCGCCATGATCGCCCTGGCGCTGATGCTGCTGCTCAGCGAAGCCGCGCTGACCGTGGCGCTGGCGGTGCTGATGGTGGCCAGCGCAGCGATGGACCGGCGCTTTGACATCCCGGCGCTGGGGGTGATCCTGGGCCTTGGCGCGATGACGCTGGGCTGGCGGCTGGTGGTCGATCCCGGGCTCGACCCATTGATGAGCGGGGCGATGAACGGCCTCGATACCGCGCTCACGCTGCTTGCCGTGCTGGCCGGGCCCTTGGCGGCGCTGGCGCTGATCCGCCAAGCCCCGGCGCATCCGGCGCGCGACTGGGGGCGTATCATCGCCGAAACCGCGCTGTCGGGCGCGGTGCCGATCATCATTGCAGTCGTTCTGGCCCGGATGCTGGACCGGGTTTCTGTCCATGCCATGCTGGGGATCGAGGGTACGGCGCTGATCGCGCTGGCCTGGGTTCAGGCAGCGCGGGCCCGTCGGATGGCCGGAAGCCGGGCCATGCACCTCGTGCGGCGGGCCTTGGCCGTGCTGCTGGGCCTCGGCGCCGGGCTGGCGTTGCTGCTGGCGGTGACGCTGTTCAGCCCGGTATTCGGGGGCGGTTTCCTGTCGGACCCGGTGCAGGGCTGGCCGCTGGTCAACGATCTGGCGCTGGCCTACGGGCTGCCTGCGCTGGTATTGTGGTGGGCGGTCCGTGGCGCAGGCGGTCGGCTGGCGCGCGGCGCGCGGCTGGCCGCAATCCTGCTGGGGGCGGTCTGGATCGGCCATGTCATCCGTCATCTGTGGCAGGGCGGCGCCCAGATGCCGCTCTATCACGGGTTCGCCCAGGGCGAGCTTTACGCCTATACCGTCGCGCTGCTGATCGCCGGGGCCGCCTCGATGACGCTGGCGCTCAGGCTGGGCGTGACAACCTACCGGCGGGTCGGTCTGGCGCTGATCGGCCTTGCCGCCGCCAAGGCTTTCCTGATCGACGCCGCCGGGCTGACCGGCCTGATGCGCGTCGGGGCCTTTCTGGGGCTGGGCCTGTCGCTGGCGGCGCTGGCCTGGCTCAACGCCTGGGTCATCGCCAGATCCGGCGGGGGGGATGGCGCGAGCCGAGGCTAAGTCAGGATGTTCCGTTAGTCTTGTAATCGGTATTATGTAATATATTGGAGCCTCAAACCCTGCTTCAGGCCGAAATCCCCCGCCGATCAGCGCAATCCCGCGCAAGGCACATCCGACCCGCCGTATCGCGGTTGCGCAAATGCAACAATCGGCGGCAACCTGACACTTGCGAACTGCCCACCCTTGTTTTCGCCGCCCGGCGGGCAGATTCTTTACTGGTTCTTAAGGTGTTGCCCATCATAAGGGCTCAACGCGGATCGGCGCGCGCTTTTCGAACGCTCGCCCGGAGATTTCGGTCGGAATGATACAGGGCAAGGTCTCCAGATTGGACTTTACAGCGCTTGCGCCGGATACGCGCGCCATTGACGCCGCGCGCACGGTGCTGGTGATCGATGCGCCTGAATCGCTGCGTATCCTCACCCCGCGACCGGACCGCCAGACCGTCGTGCTGACCCAGCGGCGCATGCTGTGCCAGTCGATGCTTTCCACGGTTCGGCCGGATGCGATCATCGGGCCGCTGATCGCCAGCGACTGGGATATCGTCGATCTGGGCATGGATCTGGAATCCATGGGCTTTCGCGGCGATCTCTATGCCCTGACCCGGCCCTTGCCGCGCGCCGAACTGGTTGCGCGCGAGGTCGGCGCCGTGTGCCCGGGGCTCAACGTGCGCCTGCTCGAACTGGCCTGATCCGGCTCACTCGCCCCGCGGGAATCGCTGGGCGTCTTCCAGCACATTCAGATCCATGTGGTTGCGCATATAGCGTTCGCCTGCGTTGCGGTGCGGCTGGTGATCCCAATCGGTGTATTTCCCGGCCCGCAGTGCCTCGTAAACCACCCAGCGGCGTGCCTGACTTGCGCGAACTTCGGTGTCGAAGTCCTTGAGAGTCCAGCGTGCCTTTGCCATCGACCGCAGCCGCTCGACCAGGGGCGCAAAGGCCGGATCGCCCGCCAGATTGACCCGCTCGCCCGGATCGCTGTCGAGGTTGAACAGCAATTCCGGATCCGCCGCGCAGGCGATATACTTCCAGGGGCCATCGACCAGCGCCACCATCGGCGACACTGTCCCCTCGGCGGCGTATTCCATCGGCACCGGCCCGCGCCCGCCCGTGCCCCGCATCAGCGGCAGCAGGCTTTCGCCATCGGTCCAGGGCGCGATGCCCGACAGGTCGATCCCGGCCAGATCGCAGAGGGTCGGCAGGATATCCAGCGTCGATACCGGCTGATCGACGCGCCCTGCCCCGATTCCCGGTCCGGCGATGAACAGCGGCACGCGCGCCGAATCCTCGAAGAAATTCATCTTGAACCACAGCCCGCGCTCGCCCAGCATCTCGCCGTGGTCAGAGACGAACACCACCACCGCCTCTTGCCGGGTTGCCTCCAGCACTGCCAGAACCTCGCCGATCTTGTCGTCAATATAGGAGATATTCGCGTAATATCCGCGCCTTGCGCGGCGTATTTGTTCCGGCGTGGCCTCGAAGTTGCGAAAATCGAAGCTCTCCAGCAGGCGTTTGCCATGGGCATCCTGATCCTCCCAGGCGATCGCCTCGGGGGCCTCCAGCCGGTCGCAGGCCTCGTACAGATCCCAGTATTTGCGCCGCGCAACAAAGGGATCGTGCGGATGGGTGAAACTGACGGTCAGGCACCAGGGCCGCGGATCATGGCCCCGCGCCAGATCATAGAGCTTCTGGCAGGCCAGATGCGCCACGTCGTCGTCGTATTCCATCTGGTTGGTGATCTCCGCCACCCCGGCCCCCGTGACCGAGCCGAGATTGTGATACCACCAGTCGATCCGCTCGCCCGGCTTGCGATAATCCGGGGTCCAGCCGAAATCGGCCGGGTAAATGTCGGTGGTCAGCCGTTCCTCGAATCCGTGCAACTGGTCGGGGCCGACGAAATGCATCTTGCCCGACAGCGCCGTCTGATACCCGGCGCTGCGCAGGTGATGCGTGAAACAGGGGATCGAGGCGGCAAATTCCGCCGCATTGTCGTAAACCCCGGTACGGCGCGGCAATTGCCCGGCCATGAAGCTTGCGCGCGAGGGCGAACAGAGCGGGCTGGCGCAATACGCCCGGCTGAACCGCTGCGCCCGGTCCGCCAGCCGCCGCAGGTTAGGCGCGTGCAGAAAATCGGCGGGCCCGTCGCCCATCAGCGTGCCGGTCAACTGATCGACCATCAGGATCAGGATGTTGGGGCGGGTCATGCTGTGCTTTCTGTCAAGGACTTGCCGGGCGATGCTGCCGCCGAACGCCCGCCCGCGCCCCCACAAATGCGACCAGCCGGGCCCCGCTTTGCGACGGCTGGCGCCGCGGGTTCCGCTGTCATAGGCTCGGCTCCGAATCCCGAGAACCGAGGTCGCCCATGTCCCGCAAGCTGCTGCTCATCATCCTCGACGGCGTACCCTATGCCAATTGGCGCCGCTATTTCGGCTGCCTCGAGGGCTGGGTCGCCCATGGCGACGCCCGGATCTGGCGCATGCGCTCGTCGCTGCCGTCGATGTCGGGGCCCTGCTATGCCTCGATCCATACCGGCGTGGCGCCGCAGGTGCATGGCGTGCTGTCGAACGCGCATATCCAGCGCGTCACCCTGCCCGACGTGTTCAGCCAGGTGCGCGCCGCCGGTGGCGTGACCGGCGCCGTGACCCATTCGTGGTGGAGCGAGTTCTTCAACCGCGCGCCCTTCGATCCGGTCCGCGACATCGAATATGACGAACCCGACAGCGCCAGCATCAACCACGGGCGCTTTCACACCATGTCGGGCTATGACCATATCAACCAGGCGACGCCCTCGGATGTCGATCTCTTCGCCACGCTGACCTCGCTGTGCCACAGGTTCGGACTGGATTACGGCATCCTGCACACCTGCACGCTTGACAGCATGGGCCACCGCTTCGGCCATGATTGCGCCGAGATGGACCATGCCTGCGCCCTCATGGACACGATGCTGGCCAAGTTCCTGCCTGCCTGGCGGGCGATGGGCTATGAGGTGATCGTCACCGCCGATCACGGCCAGTCGCTGCGCGGCCATCACGGCGGCACCGGCGAGGACCAGCAGGATTTCGCGCTCTATTACTTCGGCGAGGGCGAAGGTCCGGCCCGCGACGTGCTGCTCGACCAGCGGCAACTGGCGCCGACGGTCCTGTCCCGCCTCGGGGCACCGGTCGCCGACACGATGAAACATCCGTCCTTCCTGGCCTGACCTGAAAGGCGCGATCAACCTTTGGTTCACCGCGCCTCTTTGCTCTGCAAATATCCCGGGGGGTGAATTCGGCGCAGCCGAAGAGGGGGGCTGGCCCCCCTGCCCGGCCTGCCTCAGACGCCGAGGCTGCGCAGACGCGCCACCAGCGCCGCGGTTGACCCGTCGCGGCCCTCGGTGTCGGTCTTGCCCTCGACCATCGGCAAGAGCTGGTTGGCCAGTTCCTTGCCCAGCTCGACGCCCCATTGGTCAAAGGAATTGATGCCCAGCACCACGCCTTCGACAAAGACCCGATGTTCATAGAGCGCGACGATTGCGCCCAGCATCGCCGGGGTCAGCCGCGGGTACAGCAGCATCGTCGAGGGCCGGTTGCCCGGGAACACCCGGTGCCGCGCCTGACGCTCCAGCGCATCGCCGCTCAGCCCCTGCGCCGTCAGGATCGCCCGCGCCGCGTCCAGCGAGCGGCCGCGCATCAGCGCCTCGGCCTGCGCCAGACAATTGGCCGCCAGCAGCCGGTGCTGATGCGCCAGCGCCGGTTCATGCCCCTGCGCCGCCAGCAGGAATTCGCAGGGAACCACATCGGTGCCCTGATGGATCAGTTGATAGAACGCATGCTGGCCGTTGGTCCCCGGCTCGCCAAAGACCACCGGCCCCGAGGGAACCGCCAGATCCGAGCCGTCCATCGCCACCCGCTTGCCGTTCGATTCCATTTCGAGCTGCTGCAGATAGGCGGGCAGCCGTGCCAGCCGCTGGTCATAGGGCAGCACGGCGCGCGCGCCATAACCGCAGATCTGACGATGCCAGACACCGACCATCGCCAGCAGCACCGGCAGGTTGGCCTCCAGCGGCGCCTCGCGGAAATGGCGGTCCATGGCGGCTGCGCCCGCCAGGAAGGCGCGGAAATCCTCGGGGCCGATGGCGATCATCAGGCTCAGCCCGATCGGCCCCCACATCGAATAGCGCCCGCCGACCCAATCGGCAAAGCCGAACACCCGCGCCGGGTCGATGCCAAAGGCCGAGGTCCGGTCCAGCGCCGTGGACAGGGCGACGAACTGGCGCGTCGGTTCGGCCACCGCGCGGGCCATCCAGGCCTTGGCGGTCTGGGCATTGGTCATCGTCTCGATGGTGGTGAAGGTCTTGGAGGCGACAATCACCAGCGTCGTTTCGGGGTTCAGCGGCTCCAGCACCTCATGGATCTGCGCGCCATCGACATTCGAGACGAAATGGCAGCGCGGACCGTCGGCATAGGGCGACAGCGCCAGCACCGCCATCGCCGGGCCGAGGTCCGATCCGCCGATGCCGATATTCACCACATCGGTGATCCGCCCGCCGACACCGCGGATGCGCCCGTCGCGCAGATCGCGGGCAAAGGCCTCCATCCGCTGCAGCGTCGCGCGCACCTCGGGCATGACGTCGCGGCCATCGACCTGCACCGATCCGTCCAGATTGCGCAGCGCCGTATGCAGCACCGCGCGGTCCTCGGTCTCGTTGATGCGGGCGCCCGCGAACATCGCGTCGCGCCGCGCCTCGACGCCCTGCGCACGCGCCAGGTCCAGCAGCAGGTCGCGGGTGTCGTTGTCGATGTTGGTTTTTGAATAATCGAACAGAATCGGCCCGGTGGCCGGGCTTTCAAGGGTTGCAGAAAAAGCCTGTGCGCGGTTGGTATCGGCAAAGAGCGCGGTAATCGGCCTTTGTGCGACATCGCGCAGACGGTCGCTCAATGCGGCCCAATGATCCATCAAAACTGATCCAAGATGTTTCCCTGCGCCTTTCATGCCAAGAACCCTATGTCTTGCCCAGAGCAAAAGCGCGCCGGGCGGGCGTCGGTATTGTTTCCTCGGGGTTGTGCAGTGTTCGGGCAACAGCGCGGGGCTTGCGGGGCGCCGCCGCGCATGCACAATGGCGCCATGATCCCCGGACGCATCCTGATTTCCGACGCCTGCATGGCGGAAGGCGCGCACTGGCTCGCGCGCACCGAACCACGATTTGCCGAGGCTTTGCAGCGGTGCGGCCCGCCGCCGCTGCGGCGGCGCGGCGACGGATTCGAGGCGCTGGTCAGCGCCATTGTCAGCCAGCAGGTTTCGGTCGCCTCGGCGCGCGCGATCATGGCCAAGCTCGACGCGGCGGGGCTGACCAGCGCCGATTCCTTTGCCGCCGCCAGCGACGAGGAATTGCGCGCCCGCGGCCTGTCGCGGCAAAAGGCGCGCTATATCAAGGCTCTGGCCGAGGCGCGGATCGATTTCGCCGCGCTGCGCGATGCCCCCGAGGACGAGATCCTTGCCGTCCTGACCGCCGTGCCCGGTATCGGCCGCTGGACCGCCGAGATCTATGTCATGTTCAGCCTCGGCCGGGCCGACACCTTCGCCCCCAATGATCTGGCGCTGCAAGAGGCCGCGCGCCTGCTGTTCGATCTGCCCGAGCGCCCGCGCGAGGCGCCGATGCGGGCCATGGCGCAGGCCTGGTCGCCCTGGCGCACGGTTGCGGCGGGGATGCTCTGGCACTATTACCACCACGCGAAAAGCCGCGAAGGCATCACCTGAAAGGAAGCGCATGTCCCCCCGCCCGCTGACCTCTGCCCGCAAGGGTGCGCCCAAGGGCTCGGCCCGTTCGGTTGTGATCTTTGTGCATGGTTACGGGGCCAACGGCGCTGATCTGCTGGGCCTCGCCGATCCGCTGGCGCCGCATCTCAAGGGCGCCGCCTTTTACAGCCCCGACGCGCCCGAGGCCTGTCAGGGCAATCCCTTCGGTTTTCAGTGGTTTCCGATCCCCTGGCTGGACGGCTCGCCCGAAGAGGCGGCGCGCGCCGGTCAGCGCCAGGCCGCCGCGGATCTGAATGCCTTCATCGACAGGGTGCTGGCCGACGAGGGGTTGCCGCCCTCGGCGCTGGCGCTGGTCGGCTTTTCGCAGGGAACGATGATGAGCCTCGACATCGCCCCCCGCCGCCCTGCCCCGCTGGCCGCGGTGGTCGGCTTTTCCGGTCGGCTGCTGCAGCCCGAAACGCTGGGCGCCGAAACGATCAGCAAGCCGCCGGTACTGCTGATCCACGGCGACGCCGATCCGATGGTGCCGGTCCAGAGCCTGGGCGAGGCCGCCGATGCGCTGACCGGGGCCGGTTTCGAAACCTATGCCCATGTTTGCAAGGGCCTCGGCCATTCGATCAACAACGAAGGCCTGTCGCTGGCGCTGGGTTTCCTGCATGAAAAGCTGCCGCGCTAGGCAGTTTGCCGCTCGCTGTCGCAGTGTCGTCACCGAATCCCGCCATCCTGATGCCGCACCCCATCTCGCGGGGTTGTCAGAGGGAAAACACCGGATATAGTCGGGCCGACAGCAGCTTCGACCGATCCCGGGCGGGAGAGACGGAAGATGGACGGCGATTTCAGGCAGGCCTTCGTGCACGAACCCGCGGCGCTCCGGCAGTATCCGGCGCTGGTGCTGAATGCGGACTACAGGCCCTTGTCCTATTACCCGCTGTCGCTCTGGCCCTGGCAGGAGGCGGTCAAGGCGGTCTGGATGGACCGTGTCACCATCGCCGCCGAATACGAGCATACCGTGCGCAGCCAGCGGATGGAGATGCGAATACCCTCGGTGGTGGTGCTGAAAGATTACGTCAAACCCCGAAAGCGCGTGGCCTTCACGCGCTTTAATCTTTTTCTGCGCGACGAATTCGCCTGCCAGTATTGCGGTTCGCGCCACGATCTGACCTTTGACCATGTGATCCCGCGCGCCATGGGGGGCGTCACCTCGTGGGAAAACGTCGTTGCCGCCTGCGCGCCGTGCAACCTGCGCAAGGGGGCCAAGAGCCTGCGCGCCTCGGGGCTGACCCTGCGCCGGGTGGCGCGCCGCCCTTCGTCCGCCGAGCTGATCGACAAGGGCCGCCGCTTTCCGCCCAACCATTTGCATGAGAGCTGGGCGGATTACCTGTATTGGGATACGGAACTCGACGCCTGAGCGCCTGCACCGGACAGCCTGCCTTTGTGCTGGACTTTGGCGGCGATGAGGCCTATTTCGGCACTCAGTTACCGCTAACATCCGCAGGAACTCGCCATGGTAGCCCGCGTTATACCCGTCGATACCTTCGATCTGGTGGTGTTTGGCGCCACCGGCGACCTCGCGCGCCGCAAGATCTTTCCGGCGCTGTGCCGCCGCTTTGCCGAGGGCCAGATGCCGCCCGAGGCGCGCATCATCGGCGCCGCCCGCACCGATCTGTCGCGCGAACACTTCGTGGCGATGATCGACGAAGCCTTTGACGAGTTCCTCGGCACCGCCGCGCCCGACAGCGCCACCCGCAAGGCCTTTTTCGACCGCATCGATTATGTCACCGTCGATGCCCAGGGCGAGGCGGGCTGGCCCGATCTCTCGGCCCGGCTGCGCGACGGCGTGGTGCGGGCCTTCTATTTCTCGGTCGGTCCGGCGCTGTTCGGCCCCCTCGCCGCCGGGCTTGGCCGCTTTGGCCTCATCACCCCGGAAACGCGCATCGTCGTGGAAAAGCCCTTTGGCGACGATCTGGCCACCGCGCGCGCCCTGAACGAGACGCTGGCCGAGCATTTCAACGAAACCCAGATCTACCGGATCGACCATTATCTGGGCAAGGAGACGGTGCAGAACCTGATGGCGGTGCGTTTCGCCAACATCCTGTTCGAACCGCTGTGGAACGCCCGCTTTGTCGATCATGTGCAGATCACCGTGGCCGAGACCGTCGGCGTCGGCGGGCGCGGCGCCTATTACGACAAGGCCGGTGCCATGCGCGACATGGTGCAAAACCACATGATGCAACTCCTGTGCCTGATCGCCATGGAGCCGCCGCACCGCTTCGAACCGGATGCCGTGCGCGACGAAAAGCTCAAGGTGATCCATGCGCTCGATCCGGTCGAGCCCCGGCATGTGGTGCGCGGCGCCTATTCCGCAGGGCCCGACAGCGAATCCTACGCCAACGAGGTCGAAAACCCCGCCTCGAACACCGAAAGCTATATCGCGCTCAAGGTCGGCGTGTCGAACTGGCGCTGGAAGGGCACGCCGTTTTATCTGCGCACCGGCAAGCGGCTGCGCGCCCGCGCCAGCGAGATCGCCGTCACCTTCCGCGATCCGCCGCATTCGATCTTTGGCGAGGATGCGCCGTGGAAGGCCAATATCCTGGTCATCCGCCTGCAACCCGACGAGGGTATGACGCTGAAGGTGATGATCAAGGAACCGGGCCCGGGCGGCATGCGGTTGAAAGACGTGGCGCTCGATATGTCCTTTGCCGATGCCCTGGGCGGCGAGACGCATATCCCCGACGCCTATGAACGCCTCATCATGGATGTGATCCGCGGCAACCAGACGCTGTTCATGCGCGGCGACGAGGTCGAGGCGGCCTGGGCCTGGACCGACCCGATCATCGGCGCCTGGCAGAGTTCCGCCGAAAAGCCCCGCTCTTACGATCCGGGGTCGTCCGGACCGGACGATGCGCTTAAATTGATCCATCAAGACGGTCGAAGCTGGCGCGAGATCCGCTGATGGACTTCATCGAGAACACCGACAGCGACATGCTGATGCTCTCTCTGGCGCAGCAATTGTCACGCGATCTGCGCGCGGCCCTGACCCGGCGCGAGCGGGCGCTGTTCGTCGTGCCGGGTGGCACCACGCCCGGGCCGGTGTTCGATCTGCTCGCCGCAGTCGAACTGGATTGGGACCGCGTCGATATCATTCCGGGTGATGAACGCTGGCTGCCCGCCGATCACCCCCGGTCGAACGCGGGCCTGCTGCAGGCGCGGCTCTTGCGCAGCAAGGCGGCCGGTGCGCGGCTGATCCCGCTGCGGCTCGACCGGCCGACACCCGAAATCTGCGCCGCCGAAGTCTCCGCGATCCTCGAACCCCTGCTGCCGATCGACGTGGCCTTGCTGGGCATGGGGGCCGACATGCACACCGCCTCGCTGTTCCCCGGCGCCGAGGAACTCGAGGCCGCGCTCGCCGCCGATGCCCCGGCGGTGCTGGCGATCCACGCGCCGGGCGTGCCAGAGCCGCGCCTGACCCTCAGTGCCCGGGCGCTGAAAAGCGCCTTCGCGCTGCATGTGCTGATTACCGGCCCCGAAAAGCGCGCGGCGCTGGACCGCGCCCGCAATCTGCCCCCGCTCGAGGCGCCGATTGCCGCGCTACTGGGGCAGGCCTCGGTCCACTGGGCGCCCTGACCCCCGGGGGTTCGCGCCGGGGACCATGCTAGCGCAGCACCTCGCGCGGCAGGCCCGCCACCAGCGCCGCTTTCACCGCCGTCTCGCAATGGCGCGCCAGTTCTTTTCGACCGGCGAAATCCGCCACCCAGACCGGCGGATGAAACACCACCTCGATCTGCCCCTGCCGCACCTGCGCCAGAACCCGCAGCAGATGCCCGCCAAAGCCCAGACTGCCCCACCAGGCATAGAACCGCGGATCGCGCCCCGGCGGGCCGATATACACCAGCGTCACCGGCTGCACCTGCAGGATATCGGTCAGATCCTCGGAAAAGAACGCGGCGAACAGCGTCGGCTTGAACGGCAGCACCCGCACCCCGTCGGAGCTGGTGCCCTCGGGGAAAAAGCACAGGTGATGCCCGGCCCGCAACCGCGCCTCGAAGGTCAGCTTCTGCAGCCGGGCGTCGCGGGCATCGCGGCGGATGAACACCGTGCCGGTCGCCCGGGCCAGCCAGCCGATGCCGGGCCAGCGCGCCACCTCTTCCTTGGCGACGAAATAAATCCGCTGCGGCGCGTTCATCGCAAAGATATCCAGCCAGCTCACATGGTTCGCCACCACGGCGCCGCGCCCCTCCATCCGCCGCCCCTGCACCCGCAGCGAAATCCCCAGGATGACCAGAGCCGCCTTGCACACCCCTTGGGTGATCCAGGGCGTCACCGGGCGCCGCAGGCCAAAGAGCGGCCGTTCGACCAGCCGCAGCGCCAGATGCAACGCCAGCCCGCCAAACACCACGACCACCAGCAAGGGCAGCCGCCAGGCCAGCATCAGCCAGCCCAGAGGCCCGATGCGGACCGCGGGCGGATCACCCTCGGGCGAGACCCAGGTGGGGTTAGGAACGGGGCGATTTGCGGGTGTAGAAGTCAACGGCGCGCTCGGACATGGCCGATGTGTCCATGATCAGACAGACATCGGTGGTGTTGAAATCATGGTCGATATAGGCCCCCTCGCCGACGAACCCGCCCAGCCGCAGATAGGCGCGGATCAGCGGCGGGATCGCCGCCTGCGCGGCGGCACGGTCGATGTCGGCCGGGTCCAGCCGGTCCATGCGCGCGGCATTCGGCCCGGGCCGCACCGTCACGCGCAGGGATTCGGGCGCCCGGTGATGGCTGGCCAGCCAGCTCAGCGCCGCGGCATGGGCGCCGGGATCGGCGCCATGGAACGAGGCGACCCCGAACAGGATCTCGATCTCGCGGGCGATGACATACTCCGCCAGCCCGTTCCACAGATGCAGCATCGCCGCGCCGCGCCGGTGGGCCGGATGCACGCAACTGCGCCCCAGCTCGACCAGCCGCCGGCCCGATTGCCGCAGCGGCGTCAGATCGTATTCGGCATCGGAATAGAACCGGCCCAGGGCCTCGGCCCGGTCTTGCGGCAGCAGCCGGTAGACACCGACCACATGCTCCAGCCCGGCCGGATCGGCGCCACGGTCCACCAGCAGCAGATGGTCGAATTCCGGGTCCAGCGCATCCTGCTCCAGCCGGTTGACATGATCGGCCCCGGCACAGCGCGCGCCCAGTTCCTCGACGAACACCGCATAGCGCAGCCGCTGCGCCGCCCGCAGATCCGCCGCGTCACGGGCCAGCCGCACCTCATAGACGGTGTCGCGCGCCGCTCCGCTGCCTGCCGCCTGATCGTTCATCTTCGCCTCCCCGGCCCGCGGCCCGCGCCGATTGACACACGCGCGGGTTGCGCCTTAGGTTGACCGCAATCAAGCCTCACAGCCCCGGCACCCAATCGAGATCGACCACCCGTGTATCCACGACGACCTTCCCGGCTTCTTCGAAATTCACCGTCACCCTCGGACCGACAACCGATTGCACCTGCCCCAGCCCCCAATCGGGTTGGGCGGGATGGCGAACGTACATGCCGGGCTCCAGCAACTGCGCCATGGGCTTTCTCCTGTTCAGTCGCACCTCGCGGCGCGGTGGCGGCGCCATGAGCGCCCCGGATCTTGCCGCGCTGGTCGGTTCGCGGCTTTGCCATGATCTGGTAAGCCCTCTTGGCGCAATCGGCAACGGGGTCGAACTGCTGCGCCTGATCCAGCCCGCCTCGCCCGAGCTTGACATGGTGAACGAGGCCGTGGCGGCGGCGCAGGCCCGGCTCAGGCTGTTCCGCCTGGCGTTCGGCGCCGCCTCCGAGGGGCAATCGATCCGCCCGGCCGAGGTCAACGAGGCGCTGGCGGGCCTCGCTGCGCATGGCCGCATCACGCTGTCGAACGGGCTGGGCGAGCCCCTGCCCCGGCCCCAGGCCCGGCGCCTCGCCCTGGCTGCGCTCTGTGTCGAAAGCGCGCTGCCCTGGGGCGGCAGCGTCAGCGTCGAACCCATGGCCTTGCGCGCCACCGCGACCCGGCTGCGCCTCGATCCGGCGCTGTGGGAGGCGCTGACCCAGCGCGCGCCCCTCGCCGATCCGACCCCGGCCACCGTGCATTTCGCGCTTCTGGCGGCCGACGGCCCCGTCACCCTGACGCGCGACGAGGCCGGTTTCACCCTCAGGCTCTGATCGTCCCGTCGCCCGTCACCAGATATTTGAAACTGGTCAATTGCTCGGCCCCCACCGGGCCGCGGGCATGCAGCTTGCCGGTGGCGATGCCGATCTCGGCCCCCATGCCGAATTCGCCGCCATCGGCGAACTGGGTCGAGGCATTGTGCATCAGGATCGCGCTGTCGAGCCGTTCAAAGAAACGGTCGGCGGTGGTTTGCCGCTCGGTCAGGATCGCTTCGGTATGCTGGCTACCATAGTGGCGGATATGGGCGATGGCCTCGTCCACCCCGTCCACCAGCTTGGCGGCGATGATCATATCGAGGAATTCGCGGCCGAAATCCTCGGGCGCGGCCTTGACCGTTCCGGGGATCTTCAGCAATTCACCCTCGGTGCGCACCTCGACCCCGGCTTTCAGCAGATCCTCGATCAGCACGGCGCCGTGTTTGGTATAGAACTGCCAGTCGATCAGCAGCGTCTCGGCCGAGCCACAGATCCCCGTCCGCCGGGTCTTGGCGTTCAGCACCACGCGCCGCGCCTTGTCCAGATCGGCGTCGCGGTCGGCATAGACATGGCAGATGCCCTCCAGATGCGCGAAGACCGGCACCCGCGCCTCGGCCTGCACCAGCCCGACCAGCCCCTTGCCACCGCGCGGCACGATCACGTCGATATGCTGGACCATGCGCAGCATCTCGCCCACTGCGGCGCGCTCGCGGGTCGGCACCATCTGGATCGCCGCCTCGGGCAGGTTGGCGGCTTTCAACCCCTGGACCATGCAGGCATGCAGCGCGCTCGAGGAATGAAAACTCTCCGACCCGCCGCGCAGGATCACCGCATTGCCGGATTTCAGGCACAGCGCCGCGGCATCGGCGGTGACATTCGGACGGCTCTCATAGATCACCCCGATCACCCCCAGCGGTGTGCGCACCCGGCGGATATGCAGCCCCGAGGGCATGTCCCATTCGGCGATCATCGCGCCCACCGGGTCCTTCTGCTCGGCGACGGCGCGCAGCCCGTCAACGATGCCATCCAGCCGCCGCTCATCCAGCAGCAGCCGGTCCAGCATCGCCGGGCTCAGGCCTTTTTCGCGCGCATACTCCATGTCCCGGGCATTGGCTTGCAGGATCGCTGCGCGGCTGTCGTTGACCGCATAGGCGGCCGAGATCAGCGCCGCATATTTGCGCTCCTGGCTGGCATAGGCCAGATCAGCCGCCGCCGCGCGCGCCTTGACACCCAGATCCTGCATCATCGCTGCAATGTCATCCATCGGCCGCTTCCTCATCTTGCCGAAAATACTCACGGGGGGTTCTCAGGGGGGCGCGTGCGTCCCCCTGAGCGGGGGGCGCGGGGGGCTGGCCCCCCGCACCCTGCTCACAACACCATGTCGTCGCGGTGGATCAGCGCCGCCCGCCCGGCATAGCCCAGCACCGCGGCAATCGCATCCGACCGCTTGCCCCGGATCAGCCGCGCCTCGTCGGCGGTATAGCGCACGAGGCCCAGCCCCAGCGCGCCGCCCGGCCCGACAATCGCCACCGGCTCGCCGCGCCCGAAACGGCCCTCGACCGCCACCACGCCCGCCGGCAGCAGCGATTTGCCCTGCCCCAGCGCCGCCGCCGCCCCGGCGTCAACGGTCAGCGTGCCCTTGGGCTTCATCGCCGCGATCCAGCGTTTGCGCGCCGCCTGCGGGTCGCCCAGCGCCGCGAACCAGGTGCAATTGGCGCCGTTCTCGATGGCGGTCAGCGGCCGCAGCGGGCTGCCCGCGGCGATCACCATGGCGCAGCCGCCATGGGTGGCGGTGCGCGCCGCCATCACCTTGGTCTTCATCCCGCCCTTGGACAGGCCCGAGACCGGATCGCCCGCCATCGCCTCGATCTCGGGCGTCACATCGGCAACGAAATCCAGACGCCGCGCCGTGGGATCGGTATGCGGATTGCCGGTATAGAGCCCGTCCACATCGCTGAGCAGCGCCAGTTGATCCGCGCCGATGGTGATGGCGATCTGCGCCGCCAGCCGGTCGTTGTCGCCGTAGCGGATTTCATCGGTCGCCACGGTGTCGTTCTCGTTGACGATCGGCACCACGCCGAGGGCCAGCAGGGTTTCCATCGTCGCCCGGGTGTTCAGATAGCGGCGGCGGTCCTCGGTATCCTCCAGCGTCACCAGCACCTGCGCCGTGGTGATGCCATGCGGCGCCAGCACCTCCTCATAGGCGCGCGCCAGCCGGATCTGACCGACAGCGGCAGCGGCCTGCGATTGCTCCAGCGCCAGTTCGCCGCGCGGCAGGCCCAGCACCCGCCGCCCCAGCGCGATCGAGCCCGACGACACCAGCACCACATCGGCGCCGCGCGCCTTGGCCTCGGCCACATCCAGCGCCAGCGCCTGCAGCCAGTCGGATTTCAGATGCCCGGTCGCGGCATCGACCAGCAGCGCCGAGCCGATCTTGATGACCAGCCGCCGGGCGCTCGACAGGCGAAGCCGTGCGTTGGTCTCGCTCAGGGTTGCCACGATTCGTCGTCCTTGTCCGCCTGCGCCGCCTCGGCGCGCTGCGCCGAAATCTCGGTCCAGAGCGCGCGCAGCACCTCGATCACACCCTTGCCGGTCGCGCCCGACAACACATAGACCCGCGCGCCCGAGGCCTCTTCCAGCGCCGCGCGCTTTTCGGCGATCTCGTCGTCGTCCAGCGCATCGGCCTTGTTCAGCCCGATCACGCGGGGCTTTTCATGGACGATCTCGCTGTAAAGCTCCAGCTCGCGGTCAATGATGCGGAAATCCTCGGCTACATCCTCGGCGGTGCCATCGACCAGATGCAACAGCACCGCGCAGCGTTCGATATGGCCGAGGAACTGGTCGCCCAGCCCCCGCCCCTCGCTGGCGCCCTCGATCAGGCCGGGGATGTCGGCCAGCACGAATTCGCGCTGGTCCACGCCGACCACGCCGAGATTGGGGTGCAGGGTGGTAAAGGGATAATCGGCGATCTTGGGCCGCGCGTTCGAGGTCGCGGCCAGAAAGGTGGATTTGCCCGCATTCGGCAATCCGGCCAGCCCGGCATCGGCGATCAGCTTGAGGCGCAGCATCAGCATGCGCTCGACCCCCTCCTGCCCGGCGTTGGCCTTGTGCGGCGACTGGTTGGTCGAGGTCTTGAACCGTAGGTTGCCCCAGCCGCCGTTGCCGCCCTTGGCCAGCAGCACGCGCTGGCCGGTGGTGGTCAGGTCGGCCAGAACGGTCTCGCCGTCCTCTTCCAGAATTTCGGTTCCGGCGGGCACCCGCAGGACAATATCCTCGCCGTCCTTGCCGGTGCGCTGCTTGCCCATGCCAGGCTTGCCGTTCCCGGCAAAGAAATGCTGCTGATAGCGGAAATCGATCAGCGTGTTCAGCGCGGGCACGCATTCGGCCCAGACATCGCCGCCACAGCCGCCGTCACCGCCATCCGGGCCGCCGAATTCGACGAATTTTTCGCGCCGGAAGCTGACGCAGCCATTCCCGCCCGAGCCCGAGCGGATTGTGACCTTGGCGAGATCGAGGAATTTCATGACATGGTCCCGGGGTGGCGCTGCGTCTTGGCGATAGCCCTTGCGGCGCAGAGGATCAAGGCCCGCGCTGGGGGCGCGGGCCGGGGAAAGAGGGTGCGACAGGGCCGGTCAGGGCATCTTGCGCAGATAGGTCCAGGTTGGCACGGCCAGCCCGCGGGCCACCGACCAGGCCTCGGCATCGCCGATATATTCGAAACCCGTGTTCGTCAGCAGCCGGGCCGAGACCGGATTGTCCTGAAACACCTCGGCAAAGACCGTGCAGTTCGCGTGCGGATTGGCGTCGAGCAGGGCCCGCACCGCCGCCGAGGCGATGCCGCCATGCCAGAAGGCGGGCGCCACCCAATAGCCGATCTGGCTCTGGCTGCGGTCGAGGGCCTTCAGCGACACCACCCCCAGCAGACTGGCCGAGCCGCCCGGCGTGCCGTCGATCGCCCAGACATCCTCGTCGCGGCCATCGATCAGCGCCTCATCGATAAAGGCCTGCGCCGCCCCGGCGGGCAAGGGGTGCGGGATCGACCGCGTGCCCTCGGCCACGCGCCGGTCGGCGACATAGGCGCCCAGCAGGTCGGCGTCGGCCTTGCGCAGCGGGCGCAACACCAACTGGTCAGCCGCGATGACGGGCTGCGGGGCACGGGTCGGAACGGGGCGCGAAAAGGTCAGTGTCATGGGTCGTCCTGGGGGCCTGCGACGCGGAACGCACAAGGCGTGGCAGGCAAAAACAAAGGGGGCCGGCAGTTTCCTGTCGGCCCCCGTGTAACGTGCAAGTATGAAACCTGAGTGTTACTCGGCGGCCTCGCTCACCGGGGTAATCGACACGAAGCTGCGGCCCTTGAGCCCCTTGGTGAACGTCACCTGGCCATCGGTCAGCGCGAACAGGGTGTGATCCTTGCCCATGCCGACACCGGCGCCGGCCCAATGCACGGTGCCGCGCTGACGCACGATGATGTTGCCGGCGATGGCAGCCTGACCGCCATAGAGCTTCACGCCGAGGCGACGACCGGCCGAGTCACGACCGTTGCGGGATGAACCGCCTGCTTTTTTGTGGGCCATGGGGTGTTACTCCTGCGCGACTGCGGCCGCGGGCGACTTGCGGGCGGCGCGTTTGGGTTTATCGGCGGCAGCGTCGGCGACCGGAGCAGCCTCGACGGGGGCTTTGGTGCCCGAACCGATGGCGGCCTTGACGCCCGAGGCATCGGCACCCGCGGCGAGGATCTCGGTCACGCGCAGCAGCGTCAGCTTCTGGCGGTGGCCCTTCGTGCGCTGCGAGCTGTGCTTGCGGCGGCGCTTGACGAAGTGGATCAGCTTTTCGCCCTTGATCTGGTCGATGACGGTGGCCTGCACCGCCGCGCCCGCGATGAACGGCGCGCCGATGACCGGGGCATCGCCGCCCAGCATCAGGATGTCGTTGAACTGCACGGTTTCGCCGGCGTCAGCCGCCAGGCGCTCGACGCGCAGCACGTCGCCCGACTGGACGCGGTACTGTTTTCCGCCGGTCTTGAGGACTGCGAACATGTCCTGTCTTCCTTTCATTGCCGCGTTCTGTGGCCCCCGGACGGGTGTTGTGGCTTGCGCCGCCTCGAACTGCGCCCCCGGGTTCGGGGGGTGTGATAACGAACCGTGCCCCGGATCGGCCGAATTCGGGCGACGCGGGGCACGGGGTGGGCCATACCCCTTCGCGGGGCGGGAAGTCAAGCACCCGGGGCCGGAAGCGGCACGAATTCCGCACCCGGCCCCGGGGTCTGCGTCAGAGCAACCGGCAAGAGCTGCGGCCGAACATGCTGCGCGAATGGCGGCAGGCGGCGTTGAACATGGCGCGCACGCTGATGTCGTTGTCCACGCCGCTCAAGGGCGTCGATCCCTGGATCATCAGCGCCGACCCGCTGGTCTGCCCGCCGGTAAAGCCCCAGGAGGTGACGGCGAACACAACGTTGCGGGTGGTGAACTGCCCGGGGTCGAACGAGCTGTCGCTGATCACCCCGATATTGGCGATGTGCGGCCCGCCGCTCGATCCGCCGCGCATGCCGCTGCCCGCGATGAAATCCACGCCGGTCATGCCCGTGCCGGGGATCGACTGACCGGTCATCGACAGATGCTGGCTGACGGTCATCTCGCCGCCGCCATAGTAATTGGCCGGATAGCCCAGTTGCGTCATGAACTGATAGGCCTGGCGGCAATTGAAATGGCAAAAGCCCAGATAACCCAGCGGAATTCCCGGGATACGGTTGTTGTAATAGGCCCAGCGCGCATCGTGCAGCCGGCCGCAGGTGGCCATGGCCACGTCATAGCCGCCGTTCAATTCGCCGGTATTGTACCATTCGGTGGTGGTCCACCACCGCTGCACGTCGCAGCGGCCATACCGCTGGTTGGTGCCTTCCGAAGAGCCGTCGCGCGCCGAATAGCCCGGCACGAAGAACCCTTGCAGGTTCCAGCCGCTGGGATCGGCGGCGCCGCCGTCAAAGACGCAATGCCCCGCCGTCAGCAGCACCGCACGGTCGATCAGCGTCGCCGTGCAATGATACCAGCCGCCATCCGAGGCCTGAAAGAACAGCGCGCCGACCGACCGGTAGGGGGCGAAGATCGGCTGCGGCATCAACAGATAATCGTTGAAGTGATACATCGTGTTGCGGTTGCCGGTGCCGTAGTTCTGCGCGCTGATCCCGTCGCCCGCTTGCGCGGCGGGCTCTGCCGCCGCCGCCAGGACGGCCAGATAATCCGATTCGGTGATCGTCGCCCGCACCGAACGCCCGGCGGTTCCGCCGCGGACCCGCGGCAGGCCGTCCGACAGCGCCACAAGATCGGGCGAGGACTGCGTCGCCCGGGCGGCGCCGGGGATCAGCCGCTGCTCGACCGGGATCGCGGTTGCCATGATCTCGGCAACCTGGGCATCGGTCAGCGCCGCGGGCGCGCTCGCAAGTCGGGCCGGTTGCTCGGGCGAGGCCACCTGCGCGGCGGCGGGCAGCGCAAGGCAGGCGGCGCTGACGGCCATGGCCATCGTCATGCGCTGCAAGCCTTTCGCAAGTCCGGTAAATCGGGTCATAGAAATCTCCGTGGAATGCCGCAAGGACACAGTCAATCGGGCTTGAGGCGGATGCCTCGGGCTCGGCAATCAATGGCGCCGAAGCGTAATGAAACTTCCTGCGGCTGGCAACGATCTGTTTGGCGGCGATTTTCCGGATGGACCGCTGCGCCGCGCTTGAACTAGGGTGGCGCGGACCCGGGCTGCGCGTTGCGGCCTGCCGTCCGCTTGCCAGTATCCCGTCCCGCCGAACCGCAGAGAATCCGTGTCCCAGTTGCCGCCTGCCCCCCTGCCCGCGATCCCGCCGCTGCCGCACCCCGATCCGCGCGTCGGCGTGGTGGTGCGCACCCGCGATCGCCCGCTGTTTGTCACCCGGGCACTGCGGGCGGTGCTGGCGCAGACCTGCCCGGCCTGGCGGCTGGTGCTGGTGAACGACGGCGGCGATGCGGCGTTGCTGGAGGCGGCGCTGGCTGCCGACGGGCTGAGCGCGGGCTTTGCCGGCGGCGCGATGCGGGTCTTGCATCTGCCCGCCTCGGTCGGCCGCTCCGAGGCGTTCAACACCGGGGTCCGGGCGCTGGACACCGAATTCGTCTGCTGCCTCGACGATGACGACACCTGGCATCCGGCCTTTCTGGAATCGCTGCTCGATCTGCATGACCAGACCCGGCCGCTGGTGGCCGATCTGGGCGGCGTGGCCTCGCTGGTGACGGCGGTGCGCGAGGATCTGGTCAGCGTCGAGGGCGTCGAGACGCTGGTAACGCTGGGCGAGGACGATCTGCCGCATGCCTTCCGGCGCACCGATTTCTTCCTCAACCCGGTGGCCTATGCGACCTATCGGCACGATCTCTATCCGGTGCAATGGATGCTGAACCGCGCCGCGACGCTCGCAGCGGGCGGCTTCCCCCCGGCGTTCAGCGTCATGGAGGACCGCGCCTTTCTGACCCGGTTCCTGGAACGCTGGCGGGTGGCGATCCTCGATCGCAAACTGGCCTTCCACCACCGCCGGGCCCGCCGCAAGGGCGATACCAGCCAGAGCGTGGCGATGAACACGCTCGACAATCCGTCCTACGACTGGCGGCTGTTTTCCGACCTCGCCAAGGTGCCGCTGAACGCCGAGGAGGGTGCCGAGGGGCCGCTGATCCGCGCTGCCGCGGCGACGGTCATCAAGGAACTCAACGACGAGACCAGCGCGCTCTGGCACAAGATCAACGGCGAATCGGCGACATTGCGCGCCCGGATCGACGCGCTCGACGCCCGGATCGGCGGCACCACCGCCGCCCCCGAGGTCGAGGCCCCGCCCGATACCCGCGCCTGGTCGCTGTGGGATGTCGTCGGCGAGCAGGACGCGGGCTATGTGCTGGGCGCCGGAACCCCCTTTCTCGACCGGCTCAGCCTGTCGATGACCGAGGGCCAGCCCGGCCTCTTGATGCATGCCTCGCCGACGCAGCGCCGTCTGGCGGTGCAGGTGCCGCGCACGCAGGATTGGGCGGCGGTCGAAGTGTCGCTCGCCGGGCTTGCGATGAAGGGACAGGGGCTGCGCTGCGAACTGATCGTCAGCCATCCGCAGGGCTATCTGTTCGAAACCGCGCTGTCCCTGCATCTGCGCGACCGGCTGGGCCGCAAATCGCATGTCTTCGAGGGCAGCCACGTCCATTCCTGCCCGCCGGGCGGCTCGCTGCGGGTGGTGCGCGACTTTCCCGCCGAATGGCTGGCGCGCTCGGACCAGCCGCGCCTGTCGATCGCCCTGCCCCGGCAGGCGCTCGATTTCCGCTTTGCCTGCCACGATCTCGTGATCAGCCGTCTATAAAAGGGGGCCCGGCGCATGTTCGACACCGATCTGCCCGCCTTTGCCGTTCAGGGCGAGACCGGGATCGACCTGTTCCAGCGCGTCGATGACCCGGATGCGAGGCGCGGACGGTTTCGCTGTCTGGCGACCCTGGCCCCCGGCGGGGTTCTGACCGATCACCACCCCGAAGACCGCCGCGATCCGGCCCCGCTGCGGGCCCTGGCCGAGGCGCTGGCGACCGAGCCGCTGGCGAAGCCCTTCTCGCTGGGCGACAGCCGCAGCTTTCCGCGCGCCGCCGCGGCGGGCGATCCGATCCGGCTGTTCCTGTATCTCGATTTCTTCCGCGCCTGGCAGGTCGCCGATCTGGCCGCCGCCCGGCTGGAATCGCAACTGATGCACGACCCGGCCAGCCTGCCGCAGGATGGCGGCGCGCTGACCGGCGCCGTCGCCCCGCTGTTCGATTTCAACCGCACCGGCCGCGGCATCGCGCTGGCGCAGGCCGCGCTGCCCGTCCTTGCCCCGCGGATCGCCGCCGGGGGCGCGCCGGGCAGTACCGGCTATGCGCTGCGGATGCTGGGCGATCTGTGCCTACGGGGCGGCGCGGCCGCCCTGGCGCTGCGCTGCTTTGAAACCGCGCTCGCTACCGGCGACAACGCCTTTCGCCGCCGCCGCGCCATCGAGGCGGCGCGCGCCGCGGGCGATAGCGCCGCCGCCGCCCGGCACCGCAGCCTCTATGCCGCGCGCTGGAAACTGCCCGCCGATCTGGCCGCCGGGCAAGACGCAGGCGGCGGCGCATGACCCGCGACAACGCCGCCGACATCCTGTGTATCGGCGCGCAGCGCGCCATGACCTCGTGGCTGCATCAGGCGCTGCGCGCGCATCCGGGCGCCGTGGCCTTCCCCGATTTCGACCCCGTCACCTCGACCTCGAAAGAGGCGCATTTCTGGGACTGGAACCACCGCCGCGGCGCCGATTGGTACAAGATCCTGATGCGGCCCCTGAACGAGGGGTTGAAAAGCCTCGATTTCACCCCCGAATACGCCTTTCTGACCGATGCCCAGATCGCCGAATGCAAGGCGCTGAACCCGAATGCGCGGGTGATCTATATCCTGCGCGACCCCTTGGCCCGGGCGGTGTCGGCGGTGCGCATGCATACGGTCTGGGCCTCGAAAAACGCCGCCGCCGACGCGGTGCAGATACAATACGGCGCCGCCTTTCTGGACCGCTGCCGCCACGCCCGCTTGCTCGATCACGGTGCCTATGCGGCCAATCTGCGCCGCTGGCGCCGCCAATACCCCGATCTGCTGGTACTCGCCTATGACGATCTGCGCGCCGATCCCCTGACCGGTCTGCGCCGGGTTCTGGCCTATTGCGGCCTCGATTGGGACGGGCTGGCGGATGCCGCCCGCGCCGCGCTGCAGGACCGCGCGCAGCGCCGGGTCTGGGCGACCCCGGCCTATCCGCTCGACGCCGATTGCCTGCATTTCCTGCACGGCGCCCTCTGGCGCGAGCGCGAGGCGATCCGCGCCGAGGCCGGGCTGACCTTCACCGAAGGCGATGCGCTGACCGGAGCCCGGTCATGAGCCGCGACAATATCGCCGACATCCTGTGCATCGGCTGCCAGAAGGGCTCGACAAGCTGGCTGCATTCGGTGCTCACCTGCCACCCCGCCACCCAGGCCTTCCCCGACAGCGAGCCCGTCACCTCGACCGACAAGGAAGCGCATTTCTGGGACTGGAACCACCAGCGCGGCGCCGATTGGTATCGCGCGCTGCTGACCCCGGCCGATCCGGCCCGCCGCTCGCTGGATTTCACCCCGGAATACGCCTTTCTGACCGACGCGCAGATCGCCGAATGCAAGGCGCTGAACCCCGGCGCGCGGGTGATCTATATCCTGCGCGATCCGCTGGCGCGGGCGGTGTCGGCGGTGCGCATGCATATGCTGTGGCATTTCGGCAAGGACCACAGCGAGGCGCTGCACCTCGATGCCACGCTGCACAAATTCGTGCAGGACGCGCGGCTGGCGCAGCACGGTGATTATGTCGCCAATATCGCGCGCTGGCGGCGGCATTATCCTGACCTGCTGCTGCTGAACTACGAGGATTTCCATACCGACCGCGCCGCCAGCCTGACGCGGATCTGGCAGGCGCTCGGCCTCGATCCCGGCGAAATCCCGGCCGCCGGGCAGGCGCGGCTGGACCGTTTGATGGGCAGCCGGGTCTGGGCCTCGGAACCCTTCGCCATCGACCGTGCGGTGCTGCTGTTCCTGCAGGGCTATACCTGGCCCTTCCGCGAGGATTGCGCGCGCGAGCTGAACCTGCGGTTCGCCGAGGGCGACCGATTGCTGCAGGGCTGAGCGGTGGATAGGCTCGCCCAGGCGCTTTGGTCCGGCTCTGCGGTGCAGCCGCGGCCGGTGGCGGCGGAATACGCCCCGGCTCTGGCGGCGCTGCGGGCGCAGGTCGGCTGGGCGCTGCCAATGGCGCCTGCCCTCGCCGAGGCCCGGCGCCGCTGGCCCTGGAGCATCGATCTGGCCCGGCTCTGGGCCGAGGTCACGGGCGATCTGGAGCCGCTAGCCCATCTGACCCGCGCGCAGAACCGCCGCCACGCCGCGCTCGCCCGGGCGCTCTGGGCGCTGGGGCGCTGCGAGGCGGCGCTGGCGGCGCTCGACGGGCTCGATCCGGCCTCCGAGACCTTCACCGACGACCGCGCCACCCGCGCCGAACTGCGCATCCTCGGCGATCTGCCTGCCGAGGCGATCCCCGGGCCGCGCGGCCTGCATCTGTCGCTGCTGGAAACCTGGCGGCGCGAGGGGGCAACCGCCCTCGCCCGCCGGGTGGCGCTGGAATCCGCCGCCCTGCCCGCCCATCCGCCGCTCTGGTCCTGGCTGATCGACACCTGGTTGCTCGAGCGCGATTTCGCCCGTGCCCGCGCCGCGCTGGCCGGTTTCGGAACCCGCTGCCCCGATCACCCCGAACTGGCCGCCCAACGCATCCGCCTGGCGCTGGAAACCGACGATACGGCGCGGGCGCGGGCACTTCTGAACGCGCTGCCCGACGCCAACGCCCCCTGGCGCTGGTCGGCGCGCCGCCATGTCCAGCACCTGCGCTGCCTTGCTGACGAGATCGCCGCGCAGCCCGCCGCTGACCCGGCGCCCCTGCGCGCGCAGGCGCAGGCGGCGCTGCGGCTTCATCCGCGCCACGGTGCCCTGCAGGGCCTCATGCTGCGGGCGCGCGAACTGACCGAGGACTGGGACGATCTCGCCGCCAGCCTCGCCGAACCGGGCGATACCCCGGTTCCCGCCCGCGCCGCCGCGCTGATCCGGCTGGGATACCCCGACCGCGCGCTGGCCCTCCTCGATACGCCGCCCGATGGGCCGCCTGACGAAGCCCTGCGCCACCGCCTGCGCCGGGCCGAGGCGCGGCTCAGGTCGGGCGATTCCGCAGGCGCCGCCGAGGCCCTCGGCCCGGTGCCGGTCGCCGCGCCCCTCGCCGCCGATCACGCCTATTGGCGCGCCGAAATCGCCGCCGCCCGCCGCGATCTTGGCGCGGCGCAGGGCGCGCTGGCCCCGGCCCGCGCCAGCAGCCCCACCCGCATGGGCCTGATCCTGACCGGCGCGCGCGTGGCCTTCCTTGGCGGGGATGCGGCCGCCGCGACCGGCGACCTGCACCAGTTCCGCGCCCTCAAGGTGGCGCAGCTTGGCCATGACCCGGGCGACGACCTGCGCGACCGGATCGTGCGCGACGCCCTCGACGGGGCCGAGGATTCGCCCGCCCGCTGCGCCCGCCGCTTCGCGCAGGCGACCCCCGCCTTTCGCCCGGATTCCGGCCCGCCGATCCCGCCGCGTATTGCCCATTACTGGGAAGGTCCGCGCAGCGCCCCGCTCGACCGCAGCCTGCGCGCCTGGGCCGGGCAATTCCCGCAAACCCTGTACGACGCCACCAGCGCCCGCGCCTGGCTCGACCGGCATGCCCCCGAATTGGGCGCCGCCTTCGATCGCCTTACCCAGCCCGCCGCCCGCGCCGATCTGTTCCGCGTCGCGCTGATCGCGCAGGAGGGCGGGCTGTTCGCCGATCTCGACGAATTCCCCCGCGCGCCGGTTGCCGACTGGCTGACCGGCGCCGCCGCCCTGCTGGTGATCGAGGAAGGGCACGGCACCATCGCCAACAATTTCCTCGCCGCCCGGCCCGGAATGCCGCTGTTCAGCCGCCTCGCCCGGCGGATCGCCGACACCCTCGCCCGCGTGCAGGCGCCCTATCCCTGGTGGGATACCGGCCCCGCCCCCCTGACCGCCGAGGCCTTCGCCGACCGCGACACCCCCGGCCTGCGCTTTCTCACCCAGCCCGAGTATGAAACCCGCGTCGCCACCAACCTGCCCTTTCCGCACAAACGCAGCCCCGACCATTGGCGCTGAAGGCTGGACAGCGCCGCGCCGCCGTGGCCTGATCGGCGCATGGAAACCCCAGATCTCTCTGCCGCCTATGCGCTGAACGGCCCCGAGGATTGCCTGCGGCTCTATGCCGGCTGGGCCGACAGCTATGACGCGGATTTCGCCCAGAGCATGGACTACCGCCTGCCCGCCGAGGTTGCCGCCGCCTATCTGCGCGCCGCGCCTCCCGCCGGGCCGGTGCTGGATGTCGGCGCGGGCACCGGCCTGCTGGCACAGGCACTGCACGGGCTGGGGCACCGGGACGCCATCGACGCGCTGGATCTCTCGGCGTCGATGCTGGCGCGGGCCGGGGAAAAGCACCTCTACCGCGCGCTGATCGAGGGCGATGTGACGCGCCCGCTGCCCTGCGCGGGCTATGCGGGGATCGTCAGTTCGGGCACCTTCACCCATGGCCATGTCGGCCCCGGGGCCCTGCCGCATCTGCTGGCCGCCACCCGGCCCGGCGGGGTTGTCGCCCTGTCGATCAACGCCGGGATCTGGGACCGGCTGGGCTTTGGCGCCGCCTTCGCCGCGCTGCCCGGCATCCATGGGCTTGACCGCGCCGAAGTGGCGATCTACGGGCAGGCAGCGCAATCGCGCGACCCGGCCCACGCCGCCGACCGCGCCCTGATCGTCACCTTCCGCAAAGCATGACCCAGCCCGACATCCTCTGCATCGGTTCCGTCCTGTGGGACATCATCGGCCGCACCGACGCGCCGCTGCGCACGCGCGGCGACGTGCCCGGGCAGATCTCGCGCCTGCCCGGCGGCGTGGCGATGAACATCGCCATGACGCTGGTGCGCTTCGGGCTGAAACCCGCCGTGCTGACCGCCATCGGTCAGGATGCCGAGGGCAACGAACTGATCGCCGCCGCCGAGGCGCTGGGGATTTCCACCGCCTATGCGCTGCGCACCCCCGACCTGCCCACCGACCGCTATATGGCGATCGAGGATGCCTCGGGCCTGATCGCCGCCATCGCCGACGCCCATTCCCTCGAGGCGGCAGGCGCGGCGATCCTGGCGCCGCTCGCCGACGGGCGGCTGGGGACGCCCCTCGCCCCCTGGCGCGGCCCGATCGCGCTGGATGGCAATCTGACCGCCGATCTGCTGACCGAAATCGCCACCTCGCCGCTGTTCGCCGCGTCGGATCTGCGCATCGCCCCGGCCAGCCCCGGCAAGGCCGAGCGCCTGCTGCCGGTGATGCGCCATCCCTGTGCCACGCTCTATGTCAACCGGCAGGAGGCGGGCATCCTGACCGGCGCCAACCATTCCACCGCCGCCAAGGCCGCCGCCGCCCTGGTGGCCGCCGGCGCCGCCCGCGTCCTTGTCACCGACGGCGCCCACCCGGCCGCCGAGGCCACGCGCGGCGCCCCGGTGCTGAGCTGCCCGGCCCGCGCCGTCCAGGCCCGCCGCATCACCGGCGCGGGCGATACCTTCATGGCCGCGCATCTCTTTGCCGAGACGCGCGGCGCCCGCCGCGACGAGGCTCTGGCGCGCGCCCAGGCCGCTGCCGCCGCCTATGTCGCCTTCGAGGATTTCCAGCCATGACCCTCCCCCTGATCCACGACTCGCTGATCTACGCCCCTGAGGTTGCCGCCGCCAAGGCTGCGGGCCGCCCCCTCGTGGCGCTCGAATCCACCATCATCACCCATGGCATGCCCTTTCCCCAGAACGTCGAAACCGCCCGCGCGGTCGAGGCCGAGGTGCGCGCCGCAGGCGCCGTTCCGGCCACCATCGCCGTGATGGACGGCGCCATCCACATCGGGCTGGAAGCGGCGCAACTGGACCGGCTGGGTCAGGCGCAGGGGGTGATGAAGCTGTCGCGCGCCGATCTGGCGGTCTGCCTCGCCACCGGGCGGATCGGTGCCACCACCGTCGCCGCGACGATGATCTGCGCCCATCTGGCCGGGATCTCGGTCTTTGCGACCGGCGGTATCGGCGGCGTGCATCGCGGCGCCGAACTCAGCTTTGATGTCTCGGCCGACCTGCAGGAACTGGCGCAAACCCCGGTCAGCGTCGTGGCGGCGGGCGCCAAGGCGATCCTCGATCTGCCCAAGACGCTGGAAGTGCTGGAAACCCTCGGCGTGCCGGTGATCGCCGTCGGTCAGGATGACCTCCCCGCCTTCTGGTCGCGCTCCTCGGGGCTGAAAGCGCCGCTGCGGCTCGACGATCCGGCGCAGATCGCCGCGTCGCACCGCATGCGCGCGGCGCTGGGGCTCAAGGGCGGGCAACTGGTGGTCAACCCGATCCCGCTCGAGGCCGAAATCCCCCGCTATGTGATGATGCCGGTGGTCGAGGCCGCGCTGGCCGAGGCCGCCGCCCAGGGCATCAGCGCCAAGGAGGTGACGCCCTTCCTGCTGGACCGCATCTTTGCCGCGACCGAAGGCCGCTCGCTGACCGCCAACATCGCCCTGGTGCTGGCCAACGCCCGGCTCGCCGCGAAAATCGCCGCGCATTTGGTCTGACATTCAGCGGGCCGAAACGCCCCTTGAATGACAGACATTCCCGGGGCAACACCCGGCCTTGCATCTGGGCAGTCCGCCCCCTAGATACCGGGTATCCGCCCCCTCGCACGGCATTCCCACCCATGACGCCCCCACCCCGACCGCATCGCCGCGGTTTCTTCGCCGGATTGCGGGCCTCGTTCCTGACCGGCCTGGTCATCGTCGCCCCGGCCGTTCTGACCATCTGGCTGATTACCACGGTGGTCGAATTCGTCGATGCACGGGTGATGCCGCTGATCCCCGGCGGCTTTCTCGACCGGGTGCTGCCGCAAAGCCTGAGCAATCTCGACCTGCCCAGCATCCCCGGCGTCGGGCTGATCATCGCTCTTCTGTTCACGCTGTTGGTCGGCTGGCTGGCCAAGGGCTATATCGGCCGCTCGCTGATCGATTGGGGCGAGGATCTGGTGGCGCGCATGCCCGTGGTGCGCTCGATCTATAACGCCCTGAAACAGATCGCCGAAACCGTCTTTGCCCAATCCTCGACCTCGTTCAACCGGGCCTGTCTGGTCGAATACCCCCGGCCCGGCCTCTGGGCCGTGGCCTTCGTGTCCACCGACACCAAGGGCGAGATTTCGCAAAAGATCGGCGCCGCAACCGGCGAGGACAAGCTGATCTCGGTGTTCCTGCCCACCACGCCCAACCCGACCTCGGGCTTCTTGCTGTTCGTGCGCGAACGGGATGTGACCATGCTCGACATGTCGATCGAGGATGCGGCCAAGCTGATCATCTCCGCCGGGCTGGTCGCCCCCGATCCCGACCGCCCGGTGCAGAACGGCACCCGCCGGCGCAAGGACCCGTCCTAACCGAACATCGCCGCCAGATCGACGGTGCCACGCGCGCCCAGATCGTCGCCATGCGCCGACAGGAACCTGTCGGCGGCGCCGCGCCCGGCCTCGAACAGCGTGTCCAGCAGCATCGGCGTCGGTGCCACCTTGGTGCGCGCCGACAGGCTGCGCATCAGCTCGTCATCGGCGATCAGATGCACCAGCACATCCTTCATCGCCCCCTTCTTGACCGATCCCTCAGCGATCAACCGCTTGACAAAGGCAATCGCCCGCAGGTCGCGCAACAGCGCCGCGTTGAAGCTGATCTCGTTGATCCGGTTCAGGATTTCCTGCGCCGACCCCGGCACGTCGGGCCGCAATTGCGGGTTCAGCGACACAATCACCACATCATCGGGCAGATCCGCCGCATAGAGCGGATGCAGCGCCGGATTGGCCGAATAGCCGCCGTCCCAATAGCTCTGCCCATCGATCTCGACGGCGCGAAAGAAGGTCGGCAGACAGGCCGAGGCCAGGATCGCCTGATGCGTCACCTCGCCGTCGCCGAACACCCGCACCTTGCCGTCATGCACATTGGTCGCCGCCACGAACAGCCGCGGCCCCTCGTCCGATTGCACATGATCGATATGCAGCGCCATCACCGCGGGCTCCAGCGGGTTGCGCCAGAACGGGCCCCAGTCATAGGGGCTGACCACCTGCGCGGCGAAATCCGACGGCGAGACGGGCATGAACGCCTCGCCCAGCTTGGCGGCGTATTCGATGCCCGGCAGAAACGGCTTCAGCCAGTCGGTGCCGGGCATGGCGTCATAGCCGCCGACCTGCGACCACAGGCTGCGCAGCGTTTCCCGCGCCCCCTCGCGCCCGCCCTCGGCCATGCCGGCCTTGAAGGCCGCGCCATTCAATGCCCCCGCGGAAGTGCCTGAGATCGCAGCGACTTCCAGCCATTCCTCATCCAGAATCCGGTCCAGTACGCCCCAGGTGAAGGCGCCATGCGCCCCGCCGCCCTGCAGCGCCAGATTGATCCGCCGGGTCTTTGTCACCCTGCTGCCCTCTTTGCTCGGGAAATATCCTGGGGGGCGGGGCCAGCGGCCCCGGTGGGGGGCAAGGCCCCCCAAGGCGCGCCGAGGGGCTCGATGCCCCGAGGCGCGCCCCCTGCCCGGCCGGTCAAAGCGCCGTCCAGCCGCCGTCGACGCTGATCGTCGTGCCGGTGATCTGGTTCGCCGCGGCCGAGCACAGGAACACCGTGGTGCCGCCGATTTCCTCGGTCGTGGCGAACTGGCGCGAGGGCTGGCGCTCCAGCATCACGTCGCGGATCACCGTCTCGCGGTCCATGTTGTGGGTTTTCATCTGGTCGGGGATCTGCGCCTCGACCAACGGGGTCAGCACATAGCCCGGGCAGATCGCATTGGCGGTGATGCCCTTGCCCGCCGCCTCCAGCGCCGTCACCTTGGTCAGTCCGACCACGCCATGCTTGGCCGCCACATAGGCCGCCTTGAACGGCGAGGCGGTCAGCCCATGCGCCGAGGCGATGTTGACCACCCGGCCCCAGCCCCTGGCATACATGCCCGGCAGCGCGGCGGCGGTGGTGTGGAACGCCGACGACAGGTTGATCGCCAGGATCGCGTTCCATTTCTCGATCGGGAAATCCTCGATCCGGGCGACATGCTGGATACCGGCGTTGTTCACCAGAATATCGCAGCCGCCCGCCTGCTGGATCAGCGCCCGGCATTCCTCGGGTTTCGACATGTCGGCCTTGATATAGCGCACCGCCACGCCATAGGTTTCGGCCATGGCGCGGGCCTGCGCGTGGTCGGCCTCGCTGTCGGTGAACGAATTCAGGATCACTTCGGCCCCGGCGGCGGCCAGCGCCTCGGCCACGCCCTGGCCGATGCCCGAGGTCGATCCGGTGACGATGGCCCGGCGGCCCTGAAGGATTTTGTCGCTCATTTTATCCTCGTGAGATAATGCTGCACCTGCAACATAGCCTGCCGCCGCTGGATGGCCAGCCCGAAAAAAAACGCCCGCACAAGGCGGGCGTCAGTCGTTGAGGCAGGTTTCATACAGGCAAGAAACCTATCGAGCAGTGAGATACTTATACCGCTTTGTTCAGACGACTCCAAGCTTAAAGTTTACAGCATCCGGCCCGCGCCGTAAGGCAGGGAAGCGGCCCCTGAACCCAGAGGAATTGTTTCAGCCATGCACCAGTCCCGCCCCTTGTCGCCCTTCAAATGCGTCGTTGTCGCGCTGGCGGCGACAATGCTGGCACTGGCCCCGGCCATGGCGCAAACCGGTCCACGGCATGGCATCGCTATGTATGGCGAGCCCGCGCTACCACAAGATTTCGTGTCCCTGCCCTATGCCAACCCCGATGCGCCGCAGGGGGGGCGAATCACTTTTGCCGAGATCGGCAGCTTTGATTCCCTCAACCCGTTCATCCTGCGCGGCTCGGCCCCCTGGGGAGTCAACTTGTTGACGGTTCAGAGTCTTCTGGGCCGCAGTTACGATGAACCCTTCGCGCTCTACGGCGTACTGGCCGAGTCGGTCGAGACCGATTCGGCCCGCAGCTTCGTCGAATTCACCCTGCGCGAGGGGGCCCGATTCTCGGATGGCAGCCCGGTCACTCTCGACGATGTGATCTGGTCCTTCGAGACGATGGGCACCGACGGCCATCCCCGCTATCGCAACGCCTGGACCAAGATCGCCAGTCTGGAACGGACCGGCCCGCGCAGCCTGCGGCTGACCTTTACCGAGGCCGACCGCGAAATGCCGCTGATCCTGGGCCTGCGCCCGATCGTGCAGCGCGCTCAATTCGACGTGAGCAGCGGCGGTCGGCCCTTCGCCGACAGTTCGCTGGCGCCGGTGATCGCCTCGGGCCCCTATGCGGTGGCCGAGGTCGATCCCGGCCGTTCGATCACCTTTCGCCGGGTGCCCGACTGGTGGGGCCGCGACCTGCCGTTCTTTCGCGGCCAGTACAATCTCGATGAAATCCGCTATGAATATTACAGCGATCTCGCCGTCGCCTTCGAGGCCTTCAAGGCCGGGCTCATCAGCGTCTGGCGCGAGGGCAACCCGGCCCGCTGGGCCGACAGCTATGATTTCCCGGCGCTGACCGACGGCCGCATCCGGCGCGAGGAAATCCCGCATCAGCGCCCCTCGGGGATGTCGGGGTTCTGGATCAACACCCGGCGCCCGCACTTCGCCGACTGGCGGGTGCGCGAGGCGCTGATCCTCGCCTTCGATTTTGAACGCATCAACACCATGGTCAATGGCGCCGCCGAGCCGCGCATCGCCTCGTATTTCGGCAATTCGGTGCTGGGCATGCAGCCCGGACCGGCCGAGGGCCAGGTGCGCGCCCTGCTGGAACCCTTTGCCGACACGCTGCTGCCCGGGGCGCTCGACGGCTATGCGCTGCCGGTCAGCGACGGGCGCTCGAACCGGCGCAACCTGCGCGAGGCCGCCCGCCTGTTGGCCGAGGCCGGCTGGCAGGCCGATGCCGCCGGGGTGCTGCGCAACGCCGAAGGTCAGGCCTTTGCCTTTGACATCCTCTTGCTGCAAGGCCAGGCCGAGATCCAGGCCACCGCCGCCGCCTATGTGGAATCCCTGGGCTATCTCGGCATCGCCGCCCGGGTCAGCACCATCGATTCCGCGCAATATGTCGAACGCACCAACACCTACAATTTCGACATGACCTATGCGCAGCGGCTGATGTCGCTGTCGCCGGGCAACGAACAGGTGCTCTATTGGGGCGCCGAGGGCGTCACCCAGCCCGGCACCCGCAATTTCGCCGGGGTGAACGACCCGGCGGTCGAATCGCTGATCGACACGATGCTGGCCGCCACCAGCGACGCGGATTTCACCGCCGCCGCCCGGGCGCTCGACCGGGCGCTGATGGCCGGGCGCTATGCGATCCCGTTCTGGTTCGCGCCGGTCAGCCGCATGGCGGTGTCACGAAACTTGCACTTCCCGGCGACTTTGCCCATATATGGGGACTGGACCGGCTTCTTGCCCGAAGTATGGTGGTATCAGGAATGACCAAAGCCCTTGCGCTGGCGCTCGCGCTCATGACCCTCACGGCCTGCAACACCGTCGAAGGGGTGGGGCAGGACATTTCCGGCGGCGCCAACGTGGTCCGCGGCTGGTTTGGCGGTTAACCCTCAGTCCAGCGACGTGACCCACAGGATCGTCGCATCCTCGGGGCTCAGGCTGATGACATTATGCCCCATCGAGGCGTCGTAATAGGCGCTGTCGCCGCGCTTCATGTCCAGGGGCGCGTAGAATTCGGTGAACAGCCGGATCTGCCCGGTCAGCACATAGAGGAATTCCTCGCCGTCGTGGCGCACCCAGCCGTCGAAATCCTCGAACTTGCGGGCGTGGATGGTGGCGCGGTAGGGCAGCATCTGCTTGCGCGTCAGCCCCCCGGCCAGCAATTCATGCTCATAGGTCGTGGTGACATGCGCCTCGCCCTGCCCGGCGCGGGTGGTGGTCATGCGGCCGCCCGGCGCGGTGTGGCGCGGCGGCGTGAACAATTGCGGCACGGAAATCCCCAGCCCCTCGGCCAGCTTTTTCAGCCCGTCATAGGTGGGCGACATCTGCCCGTTCTCGATCTTTGACAGCGTCGAACGCGCCAGCCCCGCCGCCTGCGCCGCCTGTTCCAGCGTCCAGCCGCGATCCTTGCGCAGATTGCGCACCCGCTCGGCCAGATCGACGGGGGCGGCCAGCGCCTCCTCGCCGTCGGCGCGGGTGATACGGATGATGGCGGGGTTGGACAGATCGGACATGGGGGCCTTGCTCTTGCCGGTGCCGCGTTTTGCGCCAAAATCCCCGACTTGTCGAGGCTCGGCAGTGTTAACCATTTGGCCCCTTGCCGTGAGCCGCCCGCGGGGTTAGCTCGATTTCATGCATGCGTTAATCGATTCCGGTCCGTTCGATCCCTGCCCCGCGCCGTTCAATCTGGCGCGCTATGTGCTGACGGCCGGCGAGGCCACCCCCGACAAGATCGCCCTGCAGATCGTCGGGCTGACCGGCGCCGAACGCTGGTCTTACGGCGCGCTCAGCCGCGCGGTGCGGGGCATCGGCACCGGGCTGTTGCAAGCCGGGCTGACGCCGGGCGACCGCGTGCTGCTCAGGCTGGGCAATGACGTCGATTTCCCGCTCGCCTTCCTCGGTGCCATCGCCGCCGGGCTGGTGCCGGTGCCGACCTCGTCGCAACTGACCACCCGCGAAATCACCGCCATGGCGGCGCAGGTCACGCCCTCGGCGGTGCTGGCCGCCCCGGGCATCGCCCTGCCCGACGGCGATGCGCCGGTCATCATGGCGCAAACCCTGCACCAATGGCGCCGCCTGCCGCCCTGCGACTGGGACATGGGCAGCCCCGACCGGCTGGGCTATCTGATCTTTACCTCCGGCACCTCGGGCAATCCGCGCGCCGTGATGCACGCGCATCGGGCGGTCTGGGCGCGGCGGATGATGTGGGCGGGCTGGTATGGCCTGACGCCCGACGACCGGCTGCTGCACGCGGGCGCCTTCAACTGGACTTATACCCTGGGCACCGGGCTGATGGACCCCTGGGCGATCGGCGCCACGGCGCTGATCCCCAACCACAGCGTCTATCCCCCGCAATTGCCGCTGCTGCTCAAACGCTTCGACGCGACGATCTTTGCCGCCGCCCCCGGGGTCTACCGGCAGATGCTGCGCGAAAAGATCCTGTCGATGCCCCGGCTGCGGCACGGGTTGTCGGCGGGCGAGAAACTGCCCGACACCACCCGCGCCGACTGGACCAAGGCCACCGGCACGCCGATCTACGAGGCGCTCGGCATGTCCGAGGTGTCGACCTATATCTCGGCCGCCCCCGGCCGCCCGGCGCAGGGCGGTGCCTCGGGCTATCCGCAGCCGGGCCGCCGCGTCGCGGTGCTGGGCGAAGACGGCGCCCCGGTCGGCCGCGACGAGCCCGGGGTTCTGGCGGTGGGCCGCCACGACCCGGGGCTGTTTCTGGGATACTGGGGCCAAGCCGATGAAACCGCCGCCAAATTCACCGGCGACTGGTTCCTGACCGGCGACACGGTCAGCATGGATGCCCAGGGTGGCATCCATTACCTCGGCCGCGACGACGACATGATGAATGCCGGGGGCTACCGCGTGTCGCCGCTCGAGGTGGAAAAGGCGATGAACGCCCATCCCGAGATCGTCGAATCCGCCGCCATCGAGGGCTGGGTGAACGAAACCACCTCGATCATCGTGCTCTATTACGTGGCGACGACGCCCGATCCTGACGTGCAATCCATCGTCCGCCACGCGCATGCCAGCCTCGCGCGCTACAAGCAGCCCCGCCAGTTCTGTCCGCTCGACGCCCTGCCCAAGGGCGCCAACAACAAGATCAATCGCCGCGCGCTGCGGCTGGGATACCGACCGCCATGAGCACCAAACTCGACATCTTCTCCGATCCCGTCTGTCCCTGGTGCTATATCGGCAAGGCCCGGCTGGAACGCGCGCTGGAACAGCGGCCTGACCACCCGCTGGTCCTCGAATGGCATCCCTTCATGCTGAACCCGACCATGCCGCCCGAAGGCATGGACCGGCGCGAATACCTGCAAGCCAAATTCGGCCCGCCCGACGAGGTGGTGCGCGTGCATATCCCCATCGTGCAGGCCTGCGAGGAGCTGGGCCTGCCGCTGGCGCTGGACAAGATGCAGCGCAATCCCTCGACGCTCGACGCGCACCGGCTGATCCACTGGGCCGGGCTCGAGGGGCGCCAGAACGCCGTGGTCAACGCACTGTTTCGCGCCAATTTCGCCGAAGGCCGCGACATCGGCGACCGCGAGACGCTGCTCGACATCGCCGCAGCGGCTGGCCTTGACCGGGCGGTGATCGCCCGGCTGCTGGACAGCGACGCCGATGCGCAGGAAATCCGCGACCGCGATGCCGATATCCGCGCCCGCGGCCTGCGCGGCGTGCCCGGCTTCCTGTTGGGGCGGCAATACGTGCTGACCGGCGCGCAACCCGTCGAGACCTGGCTGCAGGTGATCGACCAACTGGCCGCCGCATGACCCAGCCGTCCAAGCCCCTGCCCTTTGCCGAGTTCATCGCCCTGCTCGCGCTGCTGATGGCCACCGTCGCCTATTCGGTCGATGCCATGCTGCCGCTGTTGCAGCCCATCGGCGACGACCTCGCCGGCGGTTCGCTGGCGCAGGCGCAGCAGGTCATCACCGTGTTCATGCTGGGCCTCGGCATCGGCACCTTTGTCATGGGGCCGATTTCCGATGCCCTGGGGCGCAAGACGGTCATTCTGGGCGGGATCGTCCTCTATATGGCCGCCGCAGTCGTCGCCGCCCTGTCGCAGGACATCACCACCCTGCTGATCGCCCGGTTCGTGCAGGGTCTGGGCACCTCGGCGCCGCGGGTTGTCAGCCAGGCGCTGGTGCGCGACCTCTACAGCGGCCGGATGATGGCGCGGGTGATCTCCTTCTCGATGACCGTGTTCACGCTGATCCCGGCCATCGCCCCGTTTGTCGGCGCCGAACTGGGCGCGGTCTTTGGCTGGCGGGCGATCTTCTGGAGCTTTCTGGTGTTCGGCACCGTTTCCGGCCTGTGGCTGCTGATGCGCCAGCCCGAGACCCTGGCCGCCGAAAACCGGCGCCCGCTGGCCATCGGGCCGCTCTGGGCCGCGCTCAGGACGGTGCTGGGCCATGCCCGGGTGCGGCTCTATCTGGCGGCGCTGACCTTCATCTTCACGACGATGCTGACCTGGATCGCCGGGGTGGCGGCGATCTTCGATCAGGCCTTTGACCGCGCCGCGCAATTCCCCGCCTGGTTCGCGCTGGTGGCGCTGATGTCGGCACCGTCGAGCCTGATCAACGCCAAGGTGGTGGTCCGCGTCGGCATGCGGCGCATGGTGGCGATTGCGCTGGTGATGCAGATCGCCATGGCCGTCGCCGCGGTGGCGGTGTTCAGCATCGATCTGGGCGAGGCCGGTTTCTGGCTGTTTCTGGCCTTCATGCTGATGCAGTTCTTCACCATCGGCTTCCTGATCGGCAACCTGAATGCCCTGGCGCTGGAACCGATGGGCCATGTCGCAGGCATGGCGGCCTCGGTCACGGGCGGCGTGGCGACGGTGCTGTCGGCGGTGTTTGCCGCCGCGGCCGCCACGCTGATGGACGGCACGCCGCTGCCGCTGGCGGCGGTGGTGCTGGTCGCGCTGATCCTGGCCGGGGGCTGCATGCTCTGGGCGCGGCGGCTGCCCGAATAGGGCTCAGCGCGCCGCCGCCCGCAGCCGCTCGCGGTTCAGCGCCAGCCATTGCGCCGAGATGATGAGCGGCCCGTTGGCCGCCTCGCCGCTCTCCAGCAGCGCCATCAGCCGCTCGAACGGGATCACATGCGAGCGGATATCCTCGGCCTCGCTGTCGAGCCCGCTGACCCCTTCGATCCCGTCGGGCAAGTCGGCGATGCCGACATAGGAGAACAGGAATTCCGTCACCGCCCCCGGGCTGACGTAATAGCTGGAGGCCCGGTGCAGCACCCCCAGCGCCAGATCGGCCTCTTCGGCGGCCTCGCGGCGGGCGGCGGCTTCGGGCTCCTCGCCCGCGTCGATGCGCCCGGCAATCGGCTCCAGCGACCAGGGGTTGGCATCGCCCCGCGCATAGGCGCCAAAGCGGAATTGTTCGACCAGCATCACCCGGTCGCGGACCGGATCATAGGGCAGCACCGTCACCGCATCGCCCATGATGAACCCGGCGCGGTTGACCCGGGCGCTGAACCCGCCGCCGAACTGCCGGAACCGCAGCTCGGCTTCCTCGACGCCAAAGAACCAGGTGTAGGGCGTGCGCAGCGTCTCGACCGACACATCCCCCGCCCGCGCCACGCGGCGCAGGCTGGCCGGGGCGGGCTGGCTGCGGGCACGGCGGCGGCTGGCGGCCCGGATCGCCAGCATGCCGTAGCGGTGCAGCACCGCCTCGGGCGCGGCCTCGTCCAGCAGCGCCATGACATCCGCCGCCACCTCGGTGGCCAGATCGCCACCGCTGGCCGCCCAATCCTCCAGCGACCAGTCGGGCCCCGCCGTCCACATCGCGCCGCGCGGCAGATAGATCGTCGCCGCCACCGGCCCCGCCGCATCCTGCACGATCACCGGCACCGGATCATAGCCGAACACCCGCTCATAGGCGTCCAGACGCGCGCGCGCCTCGGGGTCGGGGCGGATCAGCAAGCCGCGCGCCTCGGCCCCCGGCCGGGCGGTGAACAGCGGGAAATCCAGCGTGCCGCCGTTCGCCCCCACCGCCTGGGTGACGGCATGATCGGGCAGCCAGGCCTCCTGCGCGTGCAACGGGCAACCGGCGACGGCGGCAAACAGCGGCGCATGGCGCAGCGTGCCGTACAGGAACAAGGCGTCAACGGGCATTGCGCCGCCCTTCCAGCAGCGCATGCAGGATATGCAGCGCCACGCCGATCACCACCCCGCCGACCCCCAGCAGGATCAGGAAATCGCGGTCATTGGCCTTGCCCAGCCAGCCGATGATGATGTCGAAATAGCCGGTGATCGCGTCCATCACCTCGGGATAGCGGCGCCGGTAGCCCAGGATGAACACCTCGCGCACCGCCATCACCCCGGCCACCGCCAGAACCGCCAGCACGACGCCCTGCAGCCCCATGTAGATGGAAAACCACAGCGCCCGGCCGATCCGCCCGCCGACAAACACCCAGCCGACCACAAAGGCGATCCCCGCCGACCACTGCGGCAGCGTGCCCAGATCGGCCTCGGGGGCATAAAGCGGCTCGTAGGCGCCGGCGGCATAGGCGGCGAGCCCCGCCAGCAGCAGCCCGGCAAGGGGCCGGATCAGGGTGAACATGGCGGCTCCGTCGTGGCGGCCGCCTGAGCGTCAGGCCGGGCGGCGCAGGGTGATCTGGGTCACGTCACAGATACCCGTGTGAAACGCACCGGCGCAAGAGGTGAGGTAAAAGTCCCACATCCGCCGGAACCGCGCGTCATAGCCCAGTGCGCTGACCCGGTCCCAGGCGCCGGTAAAGGCCTCATGCCAGCGCCGCAGGGTCTGGCTGTAGCTTTCGCCGAACTCCATCGATGACAGAAACGCCAGCCCGGCACGCTGCGCTTCCTGCGTGAAGCGGGCGGGCGAAATCAGCATGCCACCCGGAAATATGTATTTCTGTATGAAATCAACGTTCTTTCGGTAGAGGTTAAAGCGGTGATCCGGCACGGTAATCACCTGGATCGTCGCCCGCGCCCCCGCCTTCAGCCGCGCCCGCAGCGTGTCGAAATAGACCGGCCAGTATTTTTCGCCCACCGCCTCGAACATCTCGATCGAGGCAATGCCGTCGTATTGCCCCCGCTCGTCGCGGTAATCCTGCAGCTTGATCTCCACCCGGTCCGCCAGCCCGGCCCGCTGCATCCGCGCCACCGCGTAATCGTGCTGGGCCTGCGAAATGGTCAGCGCCGTCACCCTCAGCCCGCGCTTTCCCGCCGCGTATTCGGCAAATCCGCCCCAGCCGCAGCCGATCTCCAGCACATGATCGCCCGGCTGCAACCCCAGCGAATCCACCAGCGCGGCGTATTTCTGTTCCTGCGCCCGTTCCAGACTTTCCTGCCCGGTCTTGAACAGCGCCGAGCTGTAGGTCATGCTGTCATCCAGCCACAGCGCGTAAAAATCATTCCCGAGATCATAGTGATAGGCGATGTTCTTCTTTGCCTGCCGCTTCGAGTTCCCCCTCAGCCAGTGGCGCAGCCGCTCATAGGCCCGCACCAGCGCCATGCCGGTGAATTCGTCCAGCAGCGCCGGGTTGTCGCGGAAAACCACATCCATCAGCACCTGCAGGTCGGGCGTGGTCCAGCCGCCCTCGAGATAGGCGTCGGCAAAGCCGATATCGCCCTCGCGGATCAGCCGGGCAAAGGCGTCGGTGTCGTGGATCGTCACCTCGGCGGCGAGGCCGGGCTTGGCGCCCTGGGCGCGAAAGCGGCGGCCGTCGGGCAGCACCAGATCAAGGCGACCATAGGTCATGCGGCTGATCTGGGCGAAAACCGGCTTGAAATAGCGCGGCAGGCCCTTCTGGCCGTCGGTGGTGGTCAGCACGTCCATTGATACCCCTGTCGGTGACTTTTCCTTTCTTTACGAAAGACTAGCCAAGATGGATGCATTCGCAAAACGAAAAAGTTCAGCCGCGCAGCCCGGCATAGGCGGCCAGCGCCCGCGCGCGCCCTTGCGCCAGATCGACCAGCGGCGCCGGATAGCCGCGCGCCGGGTCGAGGCCCCAGGATCGCGGCACCGCGTCGAAATAAGCCAGCGCGTCGGGCGCGGGGGCGCGGCGCCCCTCGGCGATGAAACGCGCCCTGTAGGCCCCTGTTTCATCAAACTTTTCCGCCTGCGTTGCCGGGTTGAAAACCCGGAAATACGGCGCCGCATCCGGGCCGGACCCCGCCACCCATTGCCAGCCCATCGCATTCGAGGCCGGGTCCCAGTCGGTCAGGCAGTCGGCGAACCAGTCCAGACCGATTTTCCAGTGCGTCAACAGATGCTTGGTCAGGTAACTTGCCACGATCATCCGCACCCGGTTGTGCATCGTCCCGGTGACATACATTTCGCGCAAACCGGCATCGACAATCGGCTCGCCGGTCAGACCGCGCCGCCAGCGTTCCGCCACGTCACTGTCGCCCTGCCAGGGAAAGGCCTGCCAGTCGGGGCGCCAGTTCTCGGTCAGCATCTGCGGATTGTGGAACATCAGATGATGGGCAAAGTCGCGCCAGACCAGCTCCTTGCGGAAATGTTGTGCGCCGTCATGCCCCTGCGCGGCGGCGTGCCAGATCCGGCGCGGACCGATCTCGCCATAGGTCAGGTTTTCCGACAGACCCGAAACCGCTTGTTTCGCCGGGAAATCGCGGTCGGCCTTATAGCTCTCCACCGTCTCGCGCAGGAAGCGGTCCAGCCGCGCCTGCGCCGCCGCCTCGCCCACCCGGGCATGCGCCGCCAGCACCGGCGCCCCCCGGTTCATCGCCGCGCCCAGCCGCCAGCCCGCCAGTTCTTCGGACCGGGGCCAGACCGGCGGCGCCGGCAGAAGCGCGGGCGCCGCGACGGGTTCGGCGACACCGCGCGCCGTCAGCGCCTTCCAGAACGGGGTATAGACCTTGAACGAGCCGCCCGCGCCGGTCTGCACCTCCCAGGGTTCGGCCAGGGTGTGACCGGGAAAGCTTTGCGCCTCAAACCCCTGACGCCGCAGGGTTTCCTTGACGTCGCTATCCCGGTCGCGCGACAGCGGATCATACAGCCGCGACCACCAGACGCCCCCGGCGCCGGTATCGGCCAGCAGTTCCAGCAGCACCGGCAACGCCGCGCCCCGGCGCAGGATCAGCCCTGAGCCCTGGCGCCGCAGGTGCCCGGCAAACGCCGCCACCCCCTCGCCCATCCGCCACCGCGCTGCGGCGCCGATCCCGGTGACGGCCCGATCGGCGATGAACACCGGGATCAGCGGGCGGCCGGTCGCCGCCGCCGCGGCCAGCATCGGGTTGTCATCGAGCCGCAGGTCGCGGCGGAACCACAGGATCAGGGGGCGCATGGGGGCTTTCAGGGCTGCTACAGCACCCGATCTAGCGCGCCGATCAATTGGTCAACCTCGCCCTGGCTTGTGTAATGCACGAAGCTCAGCCGCAGCACGCCCTTGTCGGGATCGACGCCCTGCGCCGTCAACGCCCGCACGGCATAGAAATCGCCGCCACCGGCCATGATGCCCTGCGCCGCCAGTTCGCGCGCCAGATCCGCGCCCCGCCGACCGGTCTGCAGCGCCACCGTCGGCGCCCGCTGCGCCGCGTCATGCGGCCCCAGCACCCGCACCTCGTTGCGGCTGGTCAGATAATCGAGCAACGGCTGCAACAGGGCCGTCTCATGCGCGCGCATCAGGTCATGCGCCAGTTGCGCCCGGCCCTGCGCCGACAGCCCGGCGCCGCCGTGATGCGCCGCCAGCGCGTCGATGTAATCCGCCATCCCGGCGCAGGCCGCCACCTGCGCGTGATCGGGGCCCGCCGGGGTGAAACGCTTGTACAGCACATCGGCGTTGAAATAATGCCCCTGCGCGGGCAGCCGCATCCCCAGCGCGCGGCGGATCACCATGATCCCCTGATGCGGCCCATAGGTTTTATAGGCCGAAAACAGATAGATGTCGGCGCCCAGGGTCGGCACATGCGGAAAGCCGTGCGGCACATAGCTGACACCGTCCACGCAGGTGATCGCCCCGGCCTCATGCGCCATAAGGCCGATTTCGGCCACCGGATTGACCTCGCCCACCACGTTCGAGGCATGGGGGAAACACACCAGTTTCGCCCCCGGCAGCAGCCCGGCCAGCCGCTCCAGCGGCAGATGCCCGGTCGTCGGATCGATCTGCCATTCGCGCACCTCGATCCCGGCCTGTTCCAGCCGTCGCCAGGGGCCGGTATTGGCCTCGTGGTCCTGATTGGTGACGATGATCGCGTCGCCCGGCTGCAGGAATTGCCGGAAGGCCTGCGCCAGCACATAGGTATTGGCGCTGGTCGAGGGGCCGAAACTGACCTCGTCCCCGTCAACCCCCAGCATCGCCGCCAGCCGGGCGCGCGCCTCGTCCATCTCGGCGCCCGCCAGACGGCTGGCCTCGTAGGGGGCATAGGGCTGCACCTTGCGCTGATGGTAATAGCGCGTCAGCCGGTCGATCACCGGCTGGCAGGTATAGCTGCCGCCCGCGTTCTCGAAGAACGCCTGCCCGGCCAGCGAGGGCTCGGCAAAGGCCGGGAATTGCGCCCGCACGAAATCGACGTCCAGATCCATCCGAATCCTCCCTGATGCCGATCCAGCCTAGCCCTGCGTTTTCACCGCCGCCAGCCAGAGGATAGATTGACAGGTACAGGGCCCTCTGGCATCCTTTTGCCAGACAATAAAAAACGCCAGAATGCAGCAGGTTGACGGCATGAGCAGCGGTCCATCCCCAGAGGCGCGCACGCCCGACCGTGCCCGCGCCATTGCAGCCTTGCTGCAAGACAACATCGTCTCGGGCCATTACGCCCCCGGCGACCGCCTGCCGTCCGAGGCGGATCTGTGCGCCCATTTCCGCGTGTCCCGCCCGACCCTGCGCGAGGCGCTGGGGCGGCTGACCGCGCGCGGGCTCATCACCGCGCGGCGCGGCGCCGGTGGCGGGGCCTTCGTGACCCGCCCCAGCCCCGAGGTGGCGGGCGAGCAGATCGCCGCGCTGGTCGCGCTGTCCACCCGCGCCGAGGGGAATTCCCACCAGCCGCTGCTGACCGAGGCACGCATCCAGTTGCAACTGGGCTGCGCCGAACTCGCCGTGCTGCGCAAGGCCGACATCGCCGACCTGCGCGCCGAGATCGATCTGCAATCCGATTTCGCCATCCCCGACCCCGAATTCCTCGCCTCGGTGCGGCGGATGAATCTGGCGCTGGCGGCGGCGGCCGGGAACGCGGCGATGACCATGCTGGCGCAGGGCCTGATCGAGGCGGAATTCGCCGTCACCGCGCAAAGCGGCTTTCCCACCCGGATTCGCGCGCGCTATCTGTCCTATCACGTCCGCATCGCCAATGGCATCGCCGGGGGCCGCACCGATGACACCCGCGCGGCGCTGATGGAATTGTGGAATTTCGAGGTCGAGCGCAGCCGCGGCGGCGACGATGCCCCCCCGGTCGAACGCCCGCCCCGGATGCGCGATCTGCGGCTGCCGCCGGTTCAAAGGCTCAATCCCCTTTCCGAGTGACCTAAGCCCGAGGCGGATCATGGATCACACTCTGCGGCACCGGGTTTCGGCCGCCATTGACCCCGAAATGCGCGGCAAGCCCGGCTTGTCGCTGTTCAACCGGCTGGTGGTGGCCGGGATTCTGGCTCTGATCGGCATCGCGGTTCTGGAAACCGAGGTGCAGATCATCCGCCAGTACGGCAGCCTGACCGAAACGGTCAAGCTGACGCTCTTCGCCTTCTTTCTGGTCGAATATCTGCTGCGCCTGTGGGTGGCGCCGCTCAATCCCAAGGTCCGCTCGACCCTACGTTTCGCGCTGACCCCGTCGGCGCTGATCGATCTGCTGGTGCTGCTTACCTTCGTGACGCCGTTCCTCGGGCTGGAAACCACGGTGTTCCGCCTGCTGCAGGTGGCGCGGATTCTGCGGCTGGCGCGCATGGGGCGCTACAGCCGGGCGATGAACCTGCTGGTCGAGGCGATCCGCTCGCGCAGCGCCGAACTGACGCTCAGCTTCGTCATGGCGCTGGCGCTGATGCTGGGGGCGGCGACGCTGCTCTATTTCGTCGAGGCCGAGGCCCAGCCCGAGGCGTTCGGGTCGATCCCCCGGGCGCTTTGGTGGGCGGTGGAAACCCTGACCACCGTGGGCTACGGCGATGTCATCCCCTCGACGCCGCTGGGCCGCGTGCTGGCGGCGGCCACCGCGCTTTGCGGCATCGGCATCATCGCCCTGCCCGCCGGGGTGCTGGCCGGCGCCTTTTCCGAGGCGATCCGCCGCGCCCGTGAAGAACAGCTCCGGTCGCGCCCGCACGAATGACCCCTTGTTGCGGCATCGGCCCGCGCCTATATTCCCCCTGTTCCCGGCAACGGGGACTATGGACATAAACGCGCTCGTAATAATCGGATCGGACCCGGGGGCGGTACCCGGCGGCTCCACCAAAACCCCGTTCATGGGCGGGTCATGGGGCCGAAACAGGATCGACGAACGTCTAAAGGGGTTTGCTTTGTCCCGGTGAGGTACCACCGTTATCGGTCCGCAAGTACAGTTGCCAATGACAACCGTGCTCCGATCGCCGTTGCTGCGTAAGCGGTAACGAGATCGAAACCAAGTCCTTGCGGTTAGCCCCGTAAGGCGGGGTTCGCAGGTACCTGGCAACAGAAACCTGCACCTACCCCCTTCCCTCACAGTCTCGTGATCCGCGTCTTTCGACCGCCGTGTCAGGCTGGGGCGATGAGAGGCGTATTTGCCCCCGTTCTGGCGCTGTTCCTTGCCCTGCCCGCGCAGGCCTGCGAGGTTGCGCTGGTGCTGGCGGTGGATGTCTCGGGCTCGGTCGATGCCTTCGAATACGGCCTGCAGGCCGAGGGCATCGCCGCCGCGCTGCGCGATCCCGATGTGCAGGACGCCCTGCTGCACAACCGCGCCGCGCTGGCCGTGCTGCAATGGTCGGGCGCCGACGAGCAGAGCGTTTCCATCCCCTGGACCCGGCTGACCGAACCCGCCGAGCTGCGCCGCCTCGCCGCCCGCGTCGCCGCCATGCCGCGCGCCCATGCCGGGGGCAACACCGCCGTCGGCGCGGCCATCACCGCCGCGGCGGCGCTGTTCGACAGCGTGCCGGATTGCCGCCGCCGGGTCATCGACGTCTCGGGCGACGGCGACGAGAACGAGAATTTCACCATCGGCCGCGCCCGCCGCGCCGCCTGGATCCAGGGCATCACCCTGAACGGCCTCGCCATCGAGGGCGCGGCCACCGGCCAGTCGATCACCAATTTCTACCGCCGCCACGTCGTCACGCCCGGCGGTTTCGTCATCACCGCGCGCCAGCATCTCGATTTCGCCCGGGCCATGCGCGAGAAACTGCTGCGCGAACTGATCGCACCGCTGGCCCTGGCGCCCGGCGTCAACCCGCCGCCCCCCGCCCCGGTTCTCGCCGGTTTTCTGCAAGTGCATATCCCTTGAAGGCTTTTCTTCCCCCGCGAAAGTCCTATGCTGACCGCCAGCAACGCGACGGGTGACGAGGCAGGCATGGACCGCGGAATCGACTATGGCAACCTGATGCACCAGGCCATGCGGGGTCTGATCCGCGAGGTCATGACGCGAATCTCGCGCGACGGGCTGCCGGGCGAGCATCACTTCTTCATCACGCTGAACACCCAGCATCCGGGCGTGCTGATGGCCGACTGGCTGCGCGCGCGCTATCCTGAGGAAATCACCATCGTCATCCAGCACTGGTTCGAAAACCTGGTGGTCGATGAGAACGGCTTTGCCGTGACGCTGAATTTCGGCAACCAGCCCGAGCCGCTCTATGTGCCGTTCGACGGCATTTCCACCTTTGTCGATCCCTCGGTCGAATTCGGGCTGAAGTTCGAAACCCATCTCGACGAGGATGACGAGGACGAAGACGACGACGAGGAAGCGCCGATGCTGCACGGCGAATCCGAACCGCCCAAGGCGGGCGAGGTCGTCAGCCTCGACAAATTCCGCAAATAAGGCGCGGCCTCCGCACCCTTCTCCGGGGCGCCGCCCGGTTGCATCGTCGTCGGCGCGCCCCATATTGCCCGCGAACGGAGGCATAGACATGAGCAAATCGCTGGCGCGCGTCGCCAAAGCCCTTTCCGACGCCGGACTCGCGGCCGAGATCCTGAACCCCGGCCCCAGCCGCACCGCCGAAGAGGCGGCGGCGGCCTGTGGCTGCGCGCTGGATCAGATCGTCAAGTCGCTGATCTTTCAGGGCGAAAGCGGCGCGATCTATCTGTTCCTGACCGCAGGTGGCAACCGGCTGGACCCCGACAAGGCGGCGGGCGTCGCCGGCGAAACGCTGGTGCGCGCCGATGCCGCCACCGTGCGCAATGTCACCGGCTTTGCCATCGGCGGCGTGGCGCCGCTGGGCCATCTCAGCGCGCCGGTGATCCTGTCCGACCCGCGGCTGCGCGATTTCGCCGTGGTCTATGCCGCCGCGGGCACCCCGAACCATGTGTTCTCGGTCGAACCCGGCGCGCTGATCGCCGCCTGCGGCGCCCGCGAGGCGGAGTTCACCGCATGAGACTGCCCGACCCGGCCGACAACCCCGATTTCTATGAACACCTGATCCCCAAACGTCTGCTGGCCTGGGTCATCGATCTGGCGATCACGCTGGTCCTTGTGGCGCTGGTGGTGCTGGCGACGGCGCTGCTGGCGCTGTTCATCTTTCCGCTGGTCTGGAGCGCGATCGCCGTCGCCTATCGCACGGTGATGCTGACCCGCTACGGCGCCACGCTGGGGATGATGGTGGCCTCGGTGCAATTGCGCCACCTCGACGGGCGGAGGCCGACGCAGGAAACCGCGCTGGCGCATTCCCTGCTCTATGCCGCCACCATGGTGTTCATCGTGCCGCAGATCGCTTCGGTCACGATGATGCTGCTGACTCCGTACCGGCAGGGGCTGAACGACTGGCTGCTGGGCACGACGATCATCAACCGCTGGCTCGAGGCCTGAACCGGCCCAAGCCTGGAAAAAGCGTCACAAGAGGGCCTTGGCGGAACCCGCCGGCCTTGCTACTTTGGCCTGAACCGTGGCGAACGAAGGCCCGCCGCCGATTTGCACTCCAAGAAAAGGACGGGGCGCCGACCATGCGCCATTCGCTGCCCATCGCGCCGCAGTTCTATGTCACCGCGCCCCAGCCCTGCCCCTATCTGCAAGGGCAGAGCGAGCGAAAGCTGTTCACCGCCCTGACCGGCGAGGGCGCGCGCGCGCTCAACGACACGCTGTCCAAGCAAGGCTTCCGGCGGTCGCAGAACGTGCTCTATCGCCCGGCCTGTTCGGAATGCGCCGCCTGCCTCTCGGCGCGCATCCGCGTCGCCGATTTCACGCCGACCCGCAGCCAGCGCCGCACCCTGGCGCGCAACGCCCATCTGCACCGCGAGGCGACCAGCCCCTGGGCCACGGACGAACAATTCAGCCTGTTCCGCCGCTATCTCGACAGCCGCCATGCCGATGGCGGCATGGCCGACATGGACATCTTCGAATTCGCCGCGATGATCGAGGAAACGCCGGTCCGCTCGCGCGTGGTCGAATACACCGAAAAACCCGATGCCGCCGCCCCCAGACCCCGCAAGGGATCGGGCCGCAAGCTGGCGGCGGTCTGCCTGACCGATGTGCTCGATGACGGGCTCAGCCTGGTCTATTCCTTCTATGACCCCGACCGCATCCGCGACGGCCTCGGCACCTATATGATCCTCGATCATATCGAACTCGCCCGGCAGGTCGGCCTGCCCTATGTCTATCTGGGCTATTGGGTGCCCGGCAGCGTCAAGATGGCATACAAGGCCAAATTCGCCGCGCTCGAGGTCTACCGCGACGGCGCCTGGTGCGAGATCGGCGATCCGGCCGAATACGGCCACCAGCCGCATCCGCTGGCGGTGCGTCCGATCACCGAACAGGTCGCCGCGATCACCCTGCCGCCGACTGATTCACCGGGGAAACCGGGGCGCTGACCGCCTCTCTTTCCGATTCCTGCGCCAAAGACCCGCCCCGCGCAACATTCGCAAAGAAAATCGGCCCTTTCGGACCGATTTTTCTGTCGATCCCGGTTGACGCTGCCCCGCAGCAGACGTAAGGTCCGCCCGAACACAAAGGATCGGCCGATGACCGAAGTACTTATTCGTTCCGGGGGAAAACACGGGCCGGTCTGAACCGGAACCGAATGTCCCCCGCATGCCCCCCCTGACCGGGGGTTTTTTGTTGCCCAAAGGGCTGGCCTGGGTAAAGGCCGGTGCGATACCAGAGGTGGAGAAGATCATGTCCCAGCAGATGACCGGCGCGCGAATGGTCGTTCAGGCGCTCAAGGACCAGGGCGTCGAAGTCGTGTTCGGCTATCCCGGCGGGGCGGTGCTGCCGATCTATGACGAGCTGTTCCAGCAAAACGAGATCCGGCACATTCTGGTCCGCCACGAGCAAGGCGCCACCCATATGGCCGAGGGTTACGCCCGCTCGACCGGCAAACCGGGCGTGGTTCTGGTCACGTCGGGGCCGGGCGCCACGAACGCCGTCACCGGCATCACCGACGCGCTGATGGATTCGATCCCGATGGTCGTGCTGTCGGGTCAGGTGCCCACCTTTCTGGTCGGCACCGACGGGTTTCAGGAGGCCGATACCGTCGGCATCACCCGCCCCTGCACCAAGCACAACTGGCTGGTGAAAGATCCCGACCGGCTGGCCGACACCATCCACCAGGCGTTCCACGTCGCCACCTCGGGCCGCCCCGGCCCGGTGCTGGTCGATATCCCCAAGGACGTGCAATTCGCCACCGGCACCTATATCCCGCCGCAAAAGGCGCGCGTTTCGCATTACCAGCCGCGGGTCAAGGGCGACATCGACGCGATCACCGCGCTGGTCGAACTGCTGGAAACCGCGGAACGGCCGATCCTCTATACCGGCGGCGGGGTCATCAACTCGGGCCCGGCGGCGGCGCAATTGCTGCGCGAACTGGCGGATGCCACCGGCATTCCCGTCACCTCCACCCTGATGGGCCTCGGCGCCTATCCGGCCAGCGGCAAGCACTGGATCGGCATGCTGGGCATGCATGGCCTCTACGAGGCCAACATGGCGATGCACGATTGCGATCTGATGATCAACATCGGCGCCCGTTTCGACGACCGCATCACCGGCCGGGTCAACGCCTTCAGCCCCGGCTCGAAAAAGGCGCATATCGATATCGACCCCTCGTCGATCAACAAGGTGATCCGCGTCGATGTGCCGATCATCGGCGATGTCGGCCATGTGCTGGAAGACCTGCTCAAGATCTGGAAATCGCGCGGCCGCAAGGTGAATTCCGAGGGGCTGGCCCGCTGGTGGAAGCAGATCAACGAATGGAAGGCGGTCAATTGCCTGTCGTTCAAGCAAGACAGCGCCATCATCAAGCCGCAGCACGCGCTGCAACGGCTCGAGGCGCTGACCCGCGGCCGGGATCGCTATATCACCACCGAGGTCGGTCAGCATCAGATGTGGGCGGCGCAATACCTGCATTTCGACGCCCCCAACCGCTGGATGACCTCGGGCGGCCTCGGCACCATGGGTTACGGTCTGCCCGCCTCGATCGGCGTGCAGGTCGCCCATCCGCAGGCGCTGGTCATCAACGTCGCGGGCGAGGCCTCGTGGCTGATGAACATGCAGGAAATGGGCACCGCGGTGCAGTTCCGCGCGCCGGTCAAGCAGTTCATCCTCAACAACGAGCGGCTGGGCATGGTGCGCCAGTGGCAGCAATTGCTGCACGGCGAGCGGTATTCGCATTCCTGGTCGGAATCGCTGCCCGATTTCGTCAAGCTGGCCGAGGCCTTCGGCTGCAAGGGCATCCGCGCCAGCCACCCCGATGAACTGGACGACGCGATCATGGCCATGCTGGATTATGACGGCCCGGTGATCTTCGACTGTCTGGTCGAACGGCATGAAAACTGCCTGCCGATGATCCCCTCGGGCAATGCACATAACGACATGCTGCTGCCCTCCGACGAAGTCCGCGCCATCACCGGCGCCGGCGCGACGCTGGTGTAAGGGCGACCCGGCCAGCGCGTTCGCCGCGCGCTGGCCCTCATTTCCGATACCGCGCGGCCCCCTCGGGCCCGCTGCACAGCCAAGGGTTCCCCATGTCCCCCCTCCAAATCTCGCAAGGCTCGTCCAAGCATTCCGCCTATGACCTCCGCGATCCCTATTCCGAGGTGATCGAGACCCATACCCTCGCGGTGATCGTCGATAACGAACCGGGCGTGCTGGCCCGGGTCATCGGCCTGTTCGCCGGGCGCGGCTATAACATCGAAAGCCTGACGGTCGCCGAAACCGACCACAAGGGCCATCTGTCGCGCATCACCGTCGTCACCACCGGCACGCCGCAGGTGATCGACCAGATCAAGGCGCAACTGGGCCGTCTGGTGCCGGTGCACGAGGTCCACGACCTGACGGTCGAGGGCCCCTCGGTCGAACGCGAACTGGCGCTGCTGAAAGTGGCCGGCAAGGGCGAGGCCCGGATCGAGGCGCTGCGTCTGGCCGAGATCTTCCGCGCCAATGTCGTCGATTCGACGCTGGAAAGCTTCGTGTTCGAGATGACCGGCGCCCCCTCGAAAATCGACGCCTTCGCCGACCTGATGCGCCCCCTGGGCCTGCGCGAGATCGCCCGCACCGGTGTCGCCGCCCTGGCACGGGGTGCCTGACCGGGTGCTGTGGCGCCTGTTGTCCGGCGCGGCGCTTGCCGCCGCGCTGGTGCTGACCGGCGTGGCCCTCTGGCAGACCGCCCGCCTGCCCCGGCCCCCGGGCACCCTGACCGACGCCCTGGTGATCGACCGCGCCCTGCGCCTGCCCTATCCGGGCGCCGCCCTGACCGAAAGTCTGGTCACATTGCTGGTCAACGACCCGGCACTGGGGGTTTTCACCGTCGAAACCCCGCATCCCTCCGCCCGCCTGACCGAAATCTGGCCCGGCGGCAATGTGGCGATCCGCGTCAGTGCCGGCCGGGCGGTGGCCTATGAACCCAGCCTGCCCCGCCAGCGCCGACGCGCCACGCTGATCGCCCTTGCCATCGCGCTGGCCCTCGCGGCAGTGTTCGCGCTGATCGCCCGTTTGCGCAGGTTTCGATGATGCCACCCCTAAGCCGCCTCGCCGGGCATGACATCCTGTTCGTCATGGCCGCCCGCGCCGAATACGGCCCGCATCTGCAGGCCCGCATCACCCCGCTGATCACCGGCGTCGGCCCGGTCGAGGCCGCCGCCGCCAGCGCCGAGGCGCTCACCAAACTGGCGCTGGCCGGAACCCCGCCCGATCTGGTGGTCTCGCTGGGCTCGGCCGGATCGGCGCGGCTGGAGCATTGCGGCCTCTATCAGGCCAGCCATGTCGCCTGGCGCGACATCGACGCTTCGCCGCTGGGGTTTGCCCGCGGCACCGTGCCGTTTCTGGACCTGCCCGCCGTGATCCCCCTGCAGCACCGCCTGCCCGGTATCCCCGCCGCCAGCCTGTCCACCGGCGGCAATATCGTGTCCGGCGCCGCCTATCAGGGCATCGCCGAGGATATGGTGGATATGGAAACCTATGCCGTGCTGCGCGCCTGCATGCGGGCCGGGGTGCCGCTGGTCGCGCTGCGCGGCATATCCGACGGGCAGGCCGACCTGAAAGGCCTGCACGACTGGACCGAATACCTGCACATCATCGACGAAAAACTGGCGAGCGCGCTGGACCTGCTGGCCAGCGCGCTCCAAGGCGGTCTGCTTCAGAAGTGAATCGCCCGGCCGTAAGCGTCGAGAACGCTTTCGTGCATCATCTCGCTCAGCGTCGGATGCGCGAAAACCGTGTGCATCAGATCTTCTTCCGTCGTCTCCAGCGTCCGGCCGATGACATAGCCCTGAATCAGCTCGGTCACTTCAGCGCCGATCATATGCGCGCCCAAGAGCTCGCCGGTCTTGGCGTCGAACACCGTCTTGACCAGCCCCTCGGGTTCGCCCAGCGCGATCGCCTTGCCGTTGCCGATGAACGGGAACCGGCCGACCTTGACGGTATAGCCCGCGTCCTTGGCCTTGGCCTCGGTCAGGCCGACGCTGGCCACCTGCGGGTGGCAATAGGTGCAACCCGGGATGGTGTTCGGCTTGATCGGATGCGGATGCAGCCCGGCGATCAGCTCGGCGACCATGACGCCCTCGTGGCTGGCCTTGTGCGCCAGCCAGGGCGCGCCAGCAATGTCGCCGATGGCATAAAGCCCCGCGACCCCGGTGCGGCAATACTCATCGGTGACGACATGGGTGCGGTCGATCTTGACGCCCAGAGCCTCCAGCCCCAAGTTTTCCACATTGCCGACGATGCCGACCGCGGAAATCACCGTGTCGAATTCCTCGGTCGTGGTCTTGCCGTCCGCTTCCAGATGCGCGACCACCTTGCCGTTCCCGCGGTCCAGTTTCTTGACCGTGGTTTTTTCCTTGATGACCATGCCCTGCTTGGTGAACTGCTTCTTGGCAAAGGCGGAAATTTCCGCATCTTCCACCGGCAGCACGCGGTCCATCACCTCGACAACCGTAGTCTTGGCGCCCAAGGTGTTGAAGAAACTGGCGAATTCTATACCGATCGCGCCCGAGCCGATCACCAGCAGGTTCTTGGGCATCCGCTTGGGCACCAGCGCATGACGGTACGACCAGACCAGATCGCCATCGGCCTCCAGCCCCGGCAATTCGCGCGCCCGCGCCCCGGTGGCCAGAATGATCGCCGGGGCCTTCAGCGTCTCGCTGCCCTTGGCGGTTTTCACCGCGACCGTGCCGACGGCGGCCAGCACCGCCTCGCCCATCACCACGGTAATCTTGTTCTTCTTCATCAGATGGCCGATGCCGCCCGAAAGCTGCCCCGCCACCCCGCGCGAGCGTTTCACCACGGCGTCCAGATCAAAGCCGATCTTGTCGGCGCTCAGGCCGAAATCCTTGGCGCGGTGCATCAGATGGAACACTTCGGCCGAACGCAGCAGCGCCTTGGTGGGGATGCAGCCCCAGTTCAGGCAGATGCCGCCCAGATTCTCGCGCTCGACGATGGCGACCTTCTTGCCCAGTTGCGCGGCGCGGATCGCCGCCACATACCCGCCGGGGCCTGCCCCGATCACGACGACATCAAAGCTCTGCTCGGCCATGGCTCCCTCCCGCATGGAATATAGTTGAGTATTAAACTACTTTCCCCGGCGACACAATCACGCAAGTCCCTCCACCCTGCCGCCGGGCGAATGTCAGCCCTGCACGGGTTGCAGACCGGCGGCCCGGCTCTCCAGCTCGCGCACGATGGCGCCGTAGCCACCGTTGTTCAGGAAATCCTCTTCGGCCGGGGTCGATACCCGCCCCAAAGCCGTGTTGCGGAACGGAAACCGGCGGAACCGGCGGATGATCTCGCGGTGCGCGCAGGCATGCAGCACGTTCGACGCCCCGGTTTCGGGCAGCCGGGCGATCATCAGCGCCACGCAGCGATCCTGATCGAACATGCTCTCGGAATGCATCAGCGGCAGATAAAAGAACTGCCGCACCGGCTCGGGGATGCGCAGATCGGCCTGGTTCTGCCAGGCATAATGCGCCGCCTTGCGCGCCCGCGCATCGGTGTCAAAGGCCTTGCCCTGCCCGCGGAACATGTTGCGCGGGAATTGGTCGGTCAGCAGCAGATAGGCCAGAATGCCCTGCGGACAGGACATCCAGGTGCTCAGGCCGCCCTGCGCCGCCGCGTTCCAGTCATCCTCGAACCGGGTGCGGATTTCGGCGTCCAGCGCCTCGCCGCCCGCATACCAGCCCTCGGGGCCCAACTCGTGCCAATAGGTGAGAATCGCTTGCGCGCGCGGATGGATGGTCATGGGGTTCTCCTCTGGGGCAAGCCTGCGACGGGCGCCGGGGGCGGGTCAAGCCCCCTGCCCGGCTCAGGGTCGGCCGTGGTCGGTCTCGTTGCGCTCCATCGCCGCCTCGACGGTGATGACCGAGGCGGTGGGCGACAGCGCGGTATAGGTGCCCTGCGCCTCGGGCGTGGTGCGGCGCTGGGTCATCCGCCAGGCGGCATAGCCCGACAGCGCGGCAAAGATCAGCGCCATGAACAGGAAGAACCCGGCCGGGCCGATGGCGCCCATCATCCAGCCGGTGATGATCGGCCCCGAAATCGCGCCCAACCCGTTGATAAAGATCAACCCGGCCGAGGCCCCGGCCATATCGGCCTTGTCGAGGTAATCGTTCACATAGGCCAGCAGCAGCGAATAGAGCGGGTTGGAAATCCCGCCCATCAGCGCACCGACCACCAGCAGCACCACGAAAGGCACATCGGCGATCACCGGCACCGCCACCACCAGCGCCCCGGCCACCGCCAGCCCCAGGATCAGCTTGCGCCGGTCCATCCGGTCGCTCAGCCAGCCGATGGGGAACTGCAGGAACAGCCCGCCGACATAGATCGACGCGACAAAGATCGACAGGTCGCGCACGTTCAGCCCGGCCTGCGTGCCCCAGACCGCCGCCATGCCGAATTGCGCCGAAAAGATCCCGCCCAGCAGGAACATGCCCACGCAGCCCAGCGGCGAGGCCCGGTAAAGCTGCTTGAAATTCAGCGGCTTGGTACTGTCGAACGCCGGTGCGGGCGTCACCGACAGCAAGATCGGCGTAAAGGCCAGCGACACCAGCACCGAGGGGATGACGAACAGCAGATAGCCGCCGGGATCGGCCAGATTGAGCAGCACCTGCGCGGCGATGATGCCGATCATCTGCACGATCAGATACAGCGACAGCGCCTGCCCGCGGGTCTCGTTGGTCGAGGCGTTGTTGAGCCAGCTCTCGGCAGTGATATAGACGCCCGAGAACGAAAAGCCGATCAGCACCCGCATCAGCGCCCAGGCCCACCAATAGGGCGCCGCGGCATAGAGGATCAGCACCGCCGAAATCATCGACCCCAGCGCGGCAAACACCCGCACATGGCCGACGCGGCGGATCATCTCGGGCGCCAGGCGGCTGCCGAACAGGAAGCCGACGAAATAGCACGACATCACGATCGACATCTGCGTCGTCGAGAAATGCTCGATCGCGCCGCGGATGCCCAGCAGCGTGCCCTGCATGCCATTGCCCAGCATCAGCAGCATCAGGCCGAACAGCAGGGCCCAGGTCGAGGCGAGAACTTTGATCATGGCGGCCTCCGGTCTGTCGTCGCAGGCCCTAGACCTAGCACGCAACAACCGCAAGACACGGTCGAAAACGGCATTTCACGGCCCGGCAGAGCCGTTTGCCGCCGATCTGCCCGGGTCGCCCCGCGCGCCTTTGCGTGCCGCGGCGCGCGGGGGCCGGGCCGTCAGCGGGCGATCTGTCCGCCGCCCTGCGCCCAGGCGTTCAGCGTGCCCAGATTGTGCACCGCCTCGAATCCGTGCTGGCGCAGGATGCCCGCCGCCCGCCCCGACCGCGCGCCCGAAGCGCAATACAGATAGATCGGCAGCCCGTCCTTTTTCGCCGCCGCCAGCCGTTTGTCGAAATGGCCCGAGGCCGGATCGGCCGTCAGATGCAACCGGCCCAGCGGCAGGTTCAGCGCGCCCTTGGCCTTGCCGCTGGCGCGCACCTCGCCCTCTTCGCGCACGTCGATCACCAGCGCGCGTTGTTCGGCAACGGCCTTGACGGCCTCGGCGGGATTGACCGGCGCACCGGCGGTGCGCAGGCTGTTGAAGAGATTGAACATGACGGCGGCTCCCACAAGGATTGCGTTATGGCGCCAATATAGCGGTTCGGCACAAACATTCAAGATGTAGAATATGAAATTCCGCAGCGCGGCGATTTCCGGTCATCCGGCCGAGGTTTACTTTTTGTTCTCGATTTCGCATTGGAGACTCGCCGCAAAGGCACTATGTTCCCCGCGACAGCAGTTTCCGCGCCGGGGTTGGCAATGGCCGAACAGAAGTTCATCGAGATCAGGGGCGCGCGCGAGCACAACCTCAAGAGCATCGACGTCGATATTCCGCGCGACCAACTGGTTGTGCTGACCGGGCTGTCAGGCTCGGGCAAATCCTCGCTGGCGTTTGACACGATCTATGCCGAGGGTCAGCGCCGCTATGTCGAATCGCTGTCGGCCTATGCGCGCCAGTTCCTCGACATGATGCAGAAACCCGATGTCGATCATATCTCGGGCCTCAGCCCGGCGATTTCCATCGAGCAAAAGACCACCTCGAAGAACCCGCGCTCGACCGTCGGCACCGTCACCGAGATCCACGATTACCTGCGCCTTTTGTTCGCCCGCGCCGGCACGCCCTATTCCCCCGCCACCGGCCTGCCGATCGAGGCGCAGCAGGTGCAGGACATGGTGGACCGCGTGCTGCAGATGGACGAAGGCACCCGCGCCTTCCTGCTGGCGCCCATCGTGCGCGACCGCAAGGGCGAGTACAAGAAAGAGATGCTGGAACTGCGCAAGGCGGGTTTCCAGCGCGTCAAGGTTGACGGCGTGTTCCACGAACTGGATACGCCGCCGGAACTGGACAAGAAATTCCGCCATGACATCGACGTCGTGGTGGACCGGATCGTCGTGCGCCCGGGCATGGAATCGCGGCTGGCCGACAGTTTCCGCACCGCGCTCGATCTGGCCAGCGGCATCGCCGTGCTGGAAATGGCGAGCGCGCCCGAGGGGGAAACCCCCGAACGCATCACCTTCAGCGAGAATTTCGCCTGCCCGGTGTCGGGCTTCACCATCCCCGAAATCGAACCCCGGCTGTTCAGCTTCAACGCCCCCTACGGCGCCTGCCCGGTCTGCGACGGGCTGGGGGTGGAATTGTTCTTTGATGAACGCCTCGTCGTGCCCGACGCCATGCTGCGGCTGGAAGACGGCGCCATCGCCCCCTGGCGCAAGGGCAAGACGCCCTATTTCCTGCAAACCATCGAGGCGCTGTCCAAGCACTATAAATTCGACGCCAGAAAGCCCTGGCGGGATCTGCCGGACAGCGTGAAAACCATGCTGCTGCGCGGTTCGAACGGCGAGGAAATCCCGTTCCGCTATGACGATTCCGGCCGGGTCTATTCGGTGACGCGGGTGTTCGAAGGGGTGATCCCCAACATGGAGCGCCGCTGGAAGGAAACCGATTCCGCCTGGGTGCGCGAGGAATTCGAACGCTATCAGAACAACCGCCCCTGCTCGACCTGCGGCGGCGCCCGGCTCAAGCCCGAGGCGCTGGCGGTCAAGATCGGCGGGCGGCATATTTCGCAGATCTCGGAAATGTCGATCCGCGAGGCGCTGGCCTGGGTCGAGGACGCGCCCAACCACCTGACCAAGCAAAAGGCCCAGATCGCCACCGCGATCCTCAAGGAAATCCGCGAAAGGCTGGGTTTTCTGGTCAATGTCGGCCTCGACTACCTGACGCTCAGCCGCGCCGCGGGCACGCTGTCGGGCGGCGAAAGCCAGCGCATCCGGCTGGCCAGCCAGATCGGTTCGGGGCTGACCGGGGTGCTCTATGTGCTCGACGAACCCTCGATCGGCCTGCATCAGCGCGACAATGACCGCCTGCTGACCACGCTCAGGAACCTGCGCGATCAGGGCAATACCGTGCTGGTGGTCGAACATGACGAAGACGCGATCCGCACCGCCGACTGGGTGCTGGATATCGGCCCCGGCGCCGGGGTGCATGGCGGGCGCATCGTCTCGCAGGGCACGCCCGCGCATATCGCCAGCGATCCGGTCAGCCTGACCGGGCAATACCTGTCCGGCGCGCGGCGGATCGAGGTTCCGGCAACCCGCCGTCCCGGCAACGGCAAGAAGATCACCGTGGTCAAGGCCACCGGCAACAACCTGCAGGAGGTGACGGTCGATTTCCCGCTGGGCATGTTCCTCTGCGTCACCGGCGTGTCGGGCGGCGGCAAATCGACGCTGACCATCGAGACGCTGTTCAAGACCGCCTCGATGCGCCTCAACGGCGCGCGCCAGACCCCGGCCCCCTGCGAGACGGTGCAGGGGCTGCAACATCTCGACAAGGTGATCGACATCGACCAGCGGCCCATCGGCCGCACTCCGCGCTCGAACCCGGCCACCTATACCGGGGCGTTTGGCCCGATCCGCGACTGGTTCGCCGGGCTGCCGGAATCCAAGGCGCGCGGCTATAAACCGGGGCGGTTTTCCTTCAACGTCAAGGGCGGGCGCTGCGAGGCCTGCCAGGGCGATGGCGTCTTGAAGATCGAGATGAACTTCCTGCCCGACGTCTATGTCACCTGCGAGACCTGCAAGGGAAAACGCTATAACCGCGAGACGCTGGAGGTATTGTTCAAGGGTAAATCAATTTCCGACGTCCTCGACATGACGGTCGAGGAAGCGCAGGAATTCTTTACCGCCGTGCCGTCGATCCGCGAGAAGATGGACGCGCTGATGCAGGTGGGCCTGGGCTATATCAAGGTCGGCCAGCAGGCGACCACCCTGTCGGGCGGCGAGGCGCAGCGCGTCAAATTGTCCAAGGAACTGGCGCGCCGCTCAACCGGCCGCACGCTCTATATCCTCGATGAACCGACCACCGGCCTGCATTTTGAAGACGTGCGCAAGCTTTTGGAAGTGCTGCACGAACTGGTCGAACAGGGCAATTCGGTGGTGGTGATCGAACACAATCTGGATGTGGTGAAAACCGCCGACTGGATCATCGACATCGGCCCCGAAGGCGGCGACGGCGGCGGCCGCATCGTCGGCGAGGGCACGCCCGAGACGGTGGCGGCGATCCCCGGCAGCCATACCGGGCATTATCTGGCACCGCTGCTGAAACGGCGGCGCCGCGCGGCCGAGTGAGGGAGGGGCGCGGCTCGGGGGCATCGAGCCCCCTCGCCGCGCCGGGGGGCCTTGCGCCCCCCGCCGGAGCCCGCGGGCCCCGCCCCCCGCAGGATATTTTCAGAGCAAAGACAGGGTCAGAAAAACGCCTGCAGCCCGGTCTGCGCCCGGCCCAGGATCAGCGCATGCACGTCATGCGTGCCCTCATAGGTGTTGACGGTTTCCAGGTTGACCATGTGGCGGATCACCTGGAATTCCTCGGAGATGCCGTTACCGCCGTGCATGTCGCGGGCCATGCGGGCGATGTCCAGTGCCTTGCCGCAATTGTTGCGCTTGATCAGGCTGATCATCTCGGGCGCGGCCTGCGCCGCGTCCATCAGCCGCCCGACCTGCAGCGCCGCCTGCAGGCCCAGGGTGATTTCGGTCTGCATGTCGGCGAGTTTCTTCTGGTAAAGCTGCGTTCCGGCCAGCGGCTTGTCGAATTGCTTGCGGTCCAGCCCGTATTGCCGCGCGCCGTGCCAGCAGAATTCCGCCGCGCCCATCACCCCCCAGGCGATGCCATAGCGCGCGCGGTTGAGGCAGCCGAACGGCCCTTTCAGCCCCTCGACATAGGGCAGCAGCGCGTCCTCGCCGACCTCGACCCCCTGCATGACGATCTCGCCGGTGGTCGAGGCGCGCAAGCTGAGCTTGCCCTCGATCTTTGGCGCCGACAGGCCCGGCAGGCCCTTGTCGAGCACGAAGCCGCGGATGCGCCCGCCATGCGCGTCGGATTTCGCCCAGACGACAAAGACATCGGCAAAGGGCGCGTTCGAGATCCACATCTTGCTGCCGGTCAGCCGGTAGCCGCTGGCGGTCTTTTCGGCGCGGGTCTTCATCCCGGCCGGGTCTGATCCGGCATCGGGCTCGGTCAGGCCAAAGCAGCCGATCAGCGCGCCGCTGGCCAGCCCGGGCAGGTATTTGCGGCGCTGGTCTTCCGACCCATAGGCATAGATCGGATACATGACCAGCGAGCTTTGCACCGACATCATGCTGCGATAGCCGCTGTCCACCCGCTCGATCTCGCGCGCGACGAGGCCGTAGGTGACATAGCCGGCGCCAAGGCCGCCGTATTCCTCGGGGATCGTCGTGCCGAGCAGCCCGGCCTCGCCCATCAGCGCGAACAGCTCGGGGTCGGATTTTTCGGTGCGGTAAGCCTCGATGACGCGCGGTTGCAGCACCGATTGGGCGAATTCCCGGGCGGCGTCGCGCAGCATACGCTCATCCTCGGTCAACTGGGTATCGAGGCGCAGCGCGTCGTCCCAGGTGAAGCGGGCCAGATCGGGGGCGTCCTTGGGTTTCAGTGTCGGGCGATCGTTCATGCGAACCTCCTGTGCTGGGGGCGAAATATCATGCGACAAAGGCCCTGAAAACCGATAGATCGGCATGAAGCCATGAGGAAATGGAATGATCCAGCGCCGCCTGCTGCCCAATACCCCGGCCCTGCTGGCCTTTGACGCGCTGGCGCGCACCGGCAGTTTCACCGCCGCCGCCCGCGATCTGGGCCAGACGCAGGGCGCCATCTCGCGGCAGGTGGCGCAGCTCGAGGGGCAATTGGGCGTGGCGCTGGTGGACCGCGGCGCCCGCGCCCGGCTGACCGAGGCGGGCGCCGCCTATGCCCGCGCCGCGCGCGCCGCCCTCGATGTGCTGGGGCGCGGCGCGATGGAGGCGCTGGGTCAGACCAGCGAGGCCGGGTTGCGGCTGGCGATCCTGCCGACCTTTGGCACCCGCTGGCTGATGCCGCGCATCCCGCGTTTCGTGCGCCGCCACCCGGAGATCACCCTGCATCTGACCACCCGGATCGGCCGGTTCGATCTGACCGCCGAGGGGATCGATGCGGCGATCCATTCCGGGCGCGGCGACTGGCCCGGCATGCGGCTGACGCTGCTGATGGCCGAACGGGTGCTGCCGGTGGCCGCGCCGGGGACGCGCGGCATTGCCGGGCAGCCCTTGTTGGCGCTGGCCACCCGGCCGCAGGGCTGGGCGGAATATTGGGCGCAGGCGGGGCTGGCGGGCGCGGCCCCGGCCCCGGCGATGCGGCTGGAACAGGTGGCGACGCTGGCGCAGGCGGCGGCGGCAGGGATGGGCGTGGCGCTGATGCCCGCCTTTCTGATCCGGCCGGAACTGGATTCGGGCGCGCTGGTGCCGCTGGGGCCGGAATTCCCCTCGGGCTTTGGCTACTCCTTTGCCGAACCCGAACCGGCGCCGGGCCGCAGGCCCAAACCGGCGGTGCTGCATCTGCGCGACTGGCTGGTCACGGAAACCGACCGCGAAACGGTGGTCTAGCCGCCGGTATGGCTCATGTGGCGGCTCATCTGCCCGGCCACCGACTGGCGCGAATAGTCGAAATCATGGCCCTTGGGCTTGCGGGCAATCGCCGCCCGGATCGCCCCCTCCAGCAGCGCATCGTCCGCCGAGGCGCGCAGCGGCGCGCGCAGGTCGGCGACGTCCTCCTGCCCCAGACACATGAACAACTCGCCGGTGCAGGTCAGCCGCACCCGGTTGCAGCTTTCGCAGAAATTATGCGTGAGCGGCGTGATGAAGCCGATCTTCTGGCCGGTTTCCTCGAGGCGGACATAGCGCGCCGGGCCGCCCGTGCGTTCGGCCAGATCGGTCAGGGTGAAGCGTTCCGCCAGCCGGGCGCGCAGATCGCGCAGCGGCCAGTATTGATCGAGCCGGGTTTCCTCGGCCATGTCGCCCATCGGCATGACCTCGATGAAGGTCAGGTCATGGCCTTCCTGCGCGCACCATCCGGCGATGGAGAACAGCTCGTCCTCGTTGAACCCCTTCAGCGCCACGACATTGATCTTGACCCGCAGCCCCGCCGCCCGCGCGGCATCGATGCCCTCAAGCACCTGCGGCAGACGGCCCCAGCGCGTGATCCGCGCGAATTTCGCATCCTCCAGCGTATCGAGCGAGACATTGATCCGCCGCACCCCCACATCGGCCAGCGGCTGGGCGAATTTCGCCAGTTGCGAGCCGTTGGTGGTCAGCGTCAGCTCGCGCAGCGCGCCCGATTGCAGATGGCGGCCCATCGCCTCGAAAAAGGTCATGATCCCCTTGCGCACCAGCGGCTCGCCGCCGGTGATACGCAGCTTTTCCACCCCCAGCCCGACAAAGGCACTGCACAGCCGGTCCAGTTCCTCCAGCGAGAGCAGCTCTTTCTTGGGCAGAAAGGTCATATGCTCGGCCATGCAATAGGTGCAGCGGAAATCGCAGCGGTCCGTCACCGAGACCCGCAGGTACTGGATGGCCCGGGCGAAAGGGTCGATCAGGGGGGCTGTGCGGGTCATGGCGTCTCCTTGTGGCAAAGCTAGTGCGCGATGGCGTGAGCGGCAAGGTGCGCCGCTTGCCGCAACGCGGGGCGCGGGCTAGACTCGGATCATGCGCATGCCCCTCGCCACCCTCTTGCTGCTCGCCGCCTGCTCGCTGCCCCGCCCGGGCGCCGATCCGGCCCCCGATGTCGCCGTGACCGAGGCGCCGGGCGCCGATGTCATCCGCCCGCAGGCCCGCCCCGGGGCCGCGGGCGCCCTGCCCGGCGCCTCGGCCGATGGCACCACCCCGCCGCCCCCGGCCCCCGGCGCGGGCGGACTGCTGGGCGAAACCCTGGCCGGTCTGGGCGTCACCGGCGGCGCGGGCCTGTGGGTGCAGACCGGGCTGGTGGCCAGCGCCCGCCCCGGCCGGATCGTCACCGCCACCGGCGGATCGCTGGCGGTGGAACTCAGGCCCTCGGGCGCGGCGCCTTCAGCGGGCAGCACCATCTCGCTGGCGGCGATGCAGGCGCTGGGTCTGCCGCTGGGATCGCTGGCCACGCTGCGCGTCTTTGCCGACTGACGCGCAACCCTTGCACGCCCCGCCCCCCGGGTCTATCAGGCCGCGAGCCCCAGACCCCGAGGAATCCCGATGATCCCCCGCTATTCCCGCCCCGAAATGGTCGCCCTCTGGTCGCCCGAAACCAAATTCCGCATCTGGTACGAGATCGAGGCCCATGCCTGCGACGCGCAGGCCGCCCTGGGCGTGATCCCGAAAGCCAATGCCGAAGCCGTCTGGCGCGCCAAGGATGTGCAGTTCGACGTCGCCCGCATCGATGAAATCGAGGCCGTCACCAAACACGACGTCATCGCCTTCCTGACCCATCTGGCCGAACACGTCGGCGCCGATGAGGCGCGCTTCGTGCATCAGGGCATGACCTCGTCGGATGTGCTGGATACCTGCCTGAACGTGCAACTGGTGCGCGCCGCCGACATCCTGCTGGCCGATATCGACGCGCTGTTGGCGGCGCTCAAACGCCGGGCGATGGAGCACAAGCATACGCTGCGCGTCGGCCGCAGCCACGGCATCCACGCCGAACCCACCACCATGGGCCTGACCTACGCCCGCTTTTATGCCGAGATGGACCGCAACAAGGCCCGCCTCATGGCCGCGCGCGAAGAGGTCGCCACCGGCGCGATTTCCGGCGCCGTCGGCACCTTCGCCAATATCGACCCGGCGGTCGAGGAGCATGTCTGCAAGATGCTGGGCCTGAAACCCGAGCCGATCTCGACGCAGGTGATCCCCCGCGACCGCCACGCGATGTTCTTTGCCACGCTGGGGGTGATCGCCAGCAGCATCGAGAATGTCGCCATCGAAATCCGCCACATGCAGCGTACCGAGGTGCTGGAAGGCGCCGAATTCTTCTCGATGGGGCAAAAGGGCTCTTCGGCGATGCCGCACAAGAAGAACCCGGTGCTGACCGAAAACTTGACCGGCCTCGCGCGGCTGGTGCGCATGGCGGTGATCCCGGCGATGGAAAACGTGGCGCTCTGGCACGAACGCGACATCTCGCATTCCTCGGTCGAACGCGCCATCGGCCCGGATGCGACGATCACGCTGGATTTCGCCCTGCACCGGCTGACCGGGGTGATCGACAAGATGCTGGTTTTCCCGCAGAACATGCTGGACAACATGAACAAATTCCCCGGTCTGGTCATGTCGCAGCGCGTGCTGCTGGCGCTGACCCAGGCGGGGGTGAGCCGCGAGGCCTCCTATGCCATGGTGCAGCGCAACGCGCTGAAGGTCTGGGAAGAGCGGGTCGATTTCCAGCAACAGTTGCTGGCCGACGCCGAGGTGGTGGCGGCGCTGGGGGCCGATGCCATCAAGGCGCTGTTCGACATGGAATATCACACCAAGCATGTCGAAACGATCTTCCGCCGCGTGTTTGGCTGATTGCGGAACCGGGGGGTTTTCCACCCCCCGGACCCCCCGGAGGATATTTCTCGAGCAAAGATGCGCGGTTAACAAAACCTGAATCGCGCCTCTCAAGGCCTTGATTTTATTGTGTTCCGAAAATGTCCCATCGTGGGACATCACCCGGCCCAGTCCGGCCTGCGCTTGCCCAGAAAGGCGTTGATCCCCTCCTCCGTGTCGCGCCAGAGCATGTTCTCGACCATCACCGCCGCCGTCCGATCATAGGCCTGATCCAGCGGCAGGCCGATCTGGTCATAGAACGCCCGCTTGCCGATCCTGACCGCCGCCCCCAGCTTGCCCGCCACCTGCCGGGCCAGCGCCATCGTCTCCTCCTCCAGCGCCTCGGGCGCGGCGACGCGGTTCACCAGCCCCAGATCGCGGGCGCGGGCGGCACCGATGAACTCGCCCGTCGTCAGCATCTCGAACGCCTGCTTGCGCGGGATGTTGCGGGAAAGCGCCACCATCGGCGTCGAACAGAACAGGCCGATATTCACCCCGTTGACCCCGAACCGCGCATCCTCGGCCGCCACCGCCATGTCGCAACTGGCGACCAACTGGCAGCCCGCCGCCGTGGCGATGCCCTGCACCTGCGCGATCACCGGCTGCGGCAGCGTCGGTATCAACTGCATCAGCGCGCCGCAGCGGGCGAAGAGATCGGCGAAATACCCGGCCCCGCCATCCGCCGCCGCCCGCCCGGCCTGCATTTCCCGCAGATCATGCCCGGCGCAAAACGCCTTGCCCGCGCCGCGCAGGACGATGACCCTGACCGCCGGATCGGCCGCCAGCCCGGTCAGCGCCCCGGTCAGCGCCGCCAGCAGCCCGTCCGACAGCGCGTTCAGCGCGGCGGGGCGGTTCATCGTCAGCACCGCCACCCGTTCCGCTACGTCACAGATCACCAGATCACCGCTCATCTTGCCCTCCCCGGTCGTTTCGCCGACCTTAGGGCGCGCCGAACCCGGAGGAAAGCATGTCCGTCATCATGGACGCCGAAACGCTCAACCGCTTCATGATGGCGGAATTTCCGCAGGTCGCGCCGCAATTCCGCGTCGAGCGGGTCGCACCGATGGAGGCCGATGTGCGGCTGATGATCGGCGAGCAGCACCTGCGCCCGGGCGGCACGGTCAGCGGCCCCAGCATGTTCGCGCTGGCCGATCTGGCGATGTATGCCGTGCTGCTGGCGATGATCGGGCCGGTGGCGCTGGCCGTGACCACCAATGCCTCGATCGACTTTCTGCGCAAGCCCGAGGCGGGCCGCGACCTGATCGGCCGCGCCCGGCTGCTGAAACTGGGCAAGACGCTGGCGGTCGGCGATGTGCTGATCGCCAACGAGGGCGCCGAGGCGGTGCTGGCGCGGTCGTCGATGACCTACGCCATCCCGCCCAGACGTTAATCGCGGCGGCGCACCTCGACCTGCGCGCCGGTGCGGCGGATCTCGTAGCGGCCCGAGCGTTCGACCAGTTCCGACAGTTTCGAACAGCCGTAAGAGCGGCTGTCGAAATCCGGGTGCGTGGCCTGAATGGTCTGGCCGATCAGCCCCAGCGGGAACCATTCGCCCTCGGGATCAAGGGCCTGCATCGCGGCGTTGATCAAGGGCGCCGCCGCCGTCACCTGCAGGCGTGCGCCCTTGGCGGTGGTGGCGGTGGCCGGGGCCGAGGGGGTTTGCGTGGTTTCCACCTCGCGCAGGATGTTCTCGACAAAGATGAACCGCTTGCAGGCCTTGCGGAAGGCCTCGGGGGTCTTTTGCTGGCCGATGCCATAGACATCCAGCCCCTGCTCGCGGATGCGGCTGGCCAGACGAGTGAAATCGCTGTCCGACGAGACCAGCACGAACCCGTCGAAACGGCCCGAATGCAGCAGGTCCATGGCGTCGATCACCAGCGCGATGTCAGACGAGTTCTTGCCGACCGTATTGGCGGGCTGATGATGCGGGACCAGCGCCAGCGCGGGCAGCTTTTCCTGCCAGCCCGACATCTGCTGACGCGAGAAATCGCCGTAGATGCGGCGGACCGAGGCCTCGCCGAGGCTGGCGATCTCCTCAAAGATGGCATCGGCCCAGCGGGGCGATGAATTGTCGGCGTCAACGAGGACGGCGAGGATGGGGATTCCGTGGCGGGCCATGAGGGCTCCTTGTGTGGCGGGGGGATTGCCCCCTTCGTGGGCCTGCGGCCCGGTCGTTGCGGCGTGTTGGCGGCACGACGACGGTGCAGGCGAGTGTGGGGTGAGCGGCCCTGTCGCGCAAGGGCTCAGAGCGCGGCCTTTTCGGCCAGATCGCGGGCAAGGGCGAAGGCGCCGCGCAGTTTCTCTTTCTCGTTGCTCCAGTCGCGCGGCAGCACCAGCTTGTTGTCGCGGATACGCGCACCATTGCCCTGCGCATGAAGAAACTCGACCAGACCCTTGGGATTGGGGAATTTATCCTGATGGAACTGGACGGTGGCGCCTTTGGGCCCCGCATCCAGCCGCGCGATCTGCGCTTTCTTGCACATCGCCTTGATGCGCACAACCACCAAGAGCGTGTTCACTTCCTTGGGCAGATCGCCGAAACGGTCGATCAATTCGGCGGCGAATCCTTCGAATTCGACCTTGCGCTCCAGCGTGGCCAGCCGCCGGTACAGGCCCAGCCGCACGTCCAGATCGGTGACATAGGTATCGGGGATCAGCACCGGCACGCCGAGGTTGATCTGCGGCGCCCATTGCCCCTCGCTGAGGTCGGCCAGCTCGCCCGAGCGCAGGCGGGCGATCGTCTCTTCCAGCATCTGCTGGTAAAGCTCATAGCCCACCTCGTTGATATGGCCCGATTGTTCCTCGCCCAGAATGTTCCCGGCGCCGCGCAGGTCCATGTCCTGGCTGGCGATGGTGAACCCGGCGCCGAGACTGTCGATCGAGCCCAGCAGCTTCAGCCGCCGTTGCGCCTGCGGCGTCAGCGGCACGCGCGGCCGGGTGGTCAGATAGCAATAGGCCCGGGTTTTCGAACGCCCGACCCGGCCGCGGATCTGGTATAGCTGCGACAGGCCGAACATATCGGCGCGGTGCACAATCATCGTGTTGGCGCGCGGAATATCCAGACCGGATTCGACAATCGATGTCGCCAGCAGCACGTCGTGCTTGCCGTCGTAGAAGGCGTTCATCCGCTCGTCCAGTTCGCCCGCCGCCATCTGGCCATGCGCCACCAGCACCGAAACCTCGGGCACCTGGGTGCGCAGGAAATCCTCGATCTCGGGCAGATCCTTGATGCGGGGCACCACGAAGAACGATTGCCCGCCGCGGAACCGCTCGCGCAGCAGGGCTTCGCGGATTGTCACAGTGTCGAATTCGCTGACATAGGTGCGGATCGCCAGCCGGTCCACCGGTGGCGTGGCAATCATCGACAGGTCGCGCACCCCGGTCAGCGACAATTGCAGCGTGCGCGGGATCGGCGTCGCGGTCAGCGTCAGCACATGGATATCCGAGCGCATCTCCTTGAGGCGCTCCTTGTGCTGCACGCCGAAATGCTGCTCTTCGTCGATCACCATCAGGCCCAGATTGCGGAATTTGATCGCCTTGGCCAGGATCGCATGGGTGCCGACGACGATATCCACCGTCCCGTCGCTGATCCCGGCGCGGGTGGCGGCGGCTTCCCTGGTGGGAACGAAGCGCGACAATTGCTTGACGATCAAGGGAAATCCGCGGAACCGCTCGGCGAAGCTGTGGTAATGCTGGCGCGCCAGCAGCGTGGTCGGGCAGACCACGGCCACCTGCAGGCCCGACATGGCGGCGATGAAGGCGGCGCGCATCGCCACCTCGGTCTTGCCGAAACCGACATCGCCGACCACCAGCCGGTCCATCGGGCGGCCGCGGTCGAAATCCTCGATCACGTCCTCGATGGCCTTGAGCTGATCCTCGGTCTCGGCATAGGGGAAGCGGGCGGCAAAGGCCTCCCACATGCCTTCGGGCGGGTTCAGCACCGGCGCCTTGCGCAGCTCGCGTTCGGCGGCGATGCGGATCAGCTTGTCCGCCATGTCGCGGATGCGTTGCTTGAGCTTGGCCTTCTTGGCCTGCCAGGCGCCGCCGCCCAGCCGGTCCAGCAGCCCCTCTTCATGGCCATAGCGGCTGAGAAGCTCGATATTCTCGACCGGCAGATACAGCCGGTCGCCGCCCGCATATTCCAGCGCCAGGCATTCATGCGGCGCGCCCATCGCGGTGATGGTTTCCAGGCCCGTATAGCGCCCGACCCCGTGATCGACATGCACCACCAGATCGCCCGGCGACAGGCTTTGCGCCTCGGAGAGGAAATTCTCGGCCTTGCGCTTGCGCGGGGCGCGGATCAGCCGCTCGCCCAGCACATCCTGTTCAGAGATGACGCACAGATCCTGCGTGACGAAGCCGGCCTCCAGCGGCCAGACCGCCAGCGCGACATGGCCCTTGCCCTTGAGAGCGCGGGCATCCGCGACGGGTTTGGCATCGGTCAGCCCGTGTTCGGCCAAGAGCCCCTGCAGACGTTCGCGCGCGCCCTCGGACCATGAGGCGATGACCACGGCCCGGCTGCTGCGCTGTTCCTGAACATGCGCGCACAAGGCCTTGAAGATGTTCACATCATCCTGCTGACGCTCAAGCGAGAATCCGCGCCCGACCCGCCCCTGCGCATCCAGCACCCCGGGTCCCGGCGGCTGTGGCAAGGGCGAGACCTGCACCACCCGCAGCGGCGCCAGCGCGGCCTCCCATCCGGCATCGTCCAGATAGAGCGTGTCGGGCGGCGCCGGTTTATAGACCGTATCGACCCGCCCCTTGGCCGCCAGCGCCTCGCGCCGGTTGTCGTATTGATCGGCGATGATCTCCCAGCGTGCGGTGCGCGCGGCGCCGGTCTGATCGTCCAGCATCACGCTGGCGCCCGGCAGGTAATCGAAGATCGTCTCCAGCCGGGCATGGAAATAGCCCAGCCAATGCTCCATCCCCTGATGCTTGCGCCCGGCGCTGACCGCCTCGTACAGCGGATCATCGGTGCCCGCCGCACCGAATTCCACCCGGTAATTCTGCCGGAACCGGGCAATCGACGCCTCGTCCAGGATCACCTCGGAGGCGGGCGCCAGTTCCAGCCGGTCCAGCTTGCCGGTAGTGCGCTGGCTGCCGGGATCGAACCGGCGCAGCCCGTCCAGCACATCGCCGAACAGATCCAGCCGCACCGGTTCAGCGTCGCCGGGCGGGAAAATGTCGATGATCCCGCCCCGCACGGCGAAATCCCCGGGCTCGGTCACGGTGGGGCTGGGCGAATAGCCCATGCGCGCCAGATAGTTGCGCAGACCGGCCTCGTCGATCTGGCGGCCGACCTGCGCCACGAAGCTCGACGCCGCCACGGTCGCGCGGGCGGGCAGTTTCTGCATCGCCGCGCTCAGTGTCGTCAGCAGCACGAAATTCCCCGGCACGCCCTGCACCAGCGCCGCCAGTGTGGCCATGCGCCGGGCGACGATCTCAGGGTTGGGCGAGACCCGGTCATAGGGCAGGCAATCCCAGGCGGGCAGCGTCAGCACAACGAGGTCAGGCGCAAAGAACCCCAGCGCGGCGCGCATCGCCTCCAGCCGCTTGTCGTCGCGCGCGACATGGATCACCGGCGCGCCGCGCCGGGCGATCTCGCGCTTGAGCAAGTCGGCGTCAAAGCCCTCAGGGGCGCCGCCCAGAAGAATGCGCTCGCCCATCGCTCAGCCCCCCAGGGCCCGGATCGACAGATTGTGCCACATGCCCCACATGGTCGTGACCAGAATGGTCAGCAGACCGATGGACTGGACCAGAATCCGGTTCCAGTAGATCGCCTTGACCAGCGCCGCGCCGGTCAGCGCCCCGCCGTCGATCCGCCGCGCCAGCCGCAGGCCGATCAGCGCCGCCAGCGTCAGCGGCCCCAGCAGCAACACCATCGCCTGCGCCAGTTCGACCTGATAGCCAAAGCCCAGCATGGCCAGCGTGGTCAGCACCGCCATCCAGAAACCCACCAGCCACACGCCCGAGGTGCTGGCGATCTGCAACCGCCGCCGCGCCTGAATCGCGGCCAGCACGTTCAGATCCTCCATCGCCTCGCCGCCCCGGCGCTTGGCGCGCAGGACCAGATCGAACGGCACGCCCATCACGAAATGGGTGGCGTTCGACCAGGCCACCGCCAGCACCAGCCAGAACCAGAGGTTCGAAAACGACCGGAAGTCGATGGTAGAAAAGAGCGAGTCCGTCAGATTCACGCGCAGCCCCTGCGTTGATCCCCCTGAGTAATGGGCTTTCGCGCCGGGGCCAAGCCGGGAAAACCGCTGGCGGCCTTGAGCTTGCGTCTTTGTCGTGGCACCAAGTCCCCGCCGATTGGGAGATAGCCGATGCCCGTCCAGACCCCCGCCGCCTTTCCCGCCGCCCGCCTGCGCCGCCTGCGCCGCACCGGGGCGCTGCGCGACCTCGTGGCCGAGAACCGCGTCACCGCCGCCGATCTGATCTGGCCGGTGTTCATCCGCGAGGGTCAGGGCGTCGAGGAACCGATCCCGTCGATGCCGGGCGTCAGCCGCCTGTCGCTCGACGTGATGCTGCGCAAGGCCGCCGAGGCGCATGCGGCGGGCGTCGGCGCGATCTGCCTGTTCCCCTATACCGACCAGAGCCTGCGCACCGAAGATTGCGCCGAGGCCTGGAACCCCGACAACCTGACCAACCGCGCCATCCGCCTGCTGAAGGCCGAACTGCCCGACATGGCGGTGATGACCGATATCGCGCTCGATCCCTATAACGCCAACGGCCACGACGGATTCGTGGTCGGCGGCGAGATCGTCAACGACGAGACCGTCGCGGCGCTGGTAAAAATGGCGCTGGCGCAATGCGAGGCCGGGGCGGATATTCTGGGCCCCAGCGACATGATGGACGGCCGGATCGGCGCGATCCGCCAGGCGGTCGAGGCGGCCGGTTTCCAGAAAGTCGCCATCCTGTCCTATGCCGCCAAATTCGCCAGCGGCTTTTACGGCCCGTTCCGCGATGCGGTCGGCGCCTCGGGGCGGCTGGTGGGCGACAAGAAAACCTATCAGGTCAACCCGGCCAACCGGCTGGAGGCCCTGCGCTGCGTCGCGCGCGACCTGTCCGAGGGCGCCGACATGGTCATGGTGAAGCCGGGGATGCCCTACCTCGACATCTGCCGCGCGGTCAAAGACGATTTCGGCGTGCCGACCTTTGCCTATCAGGTCAGCGGGGAATACGCGATGCTGGCCGGGGCGATCGACCGCGGCTGGCTGGGTGAATCCGTGGTGCTGGAAAGCCTGCTGTCGTTCAAACGGGCGGGCTGCGACGGCGTCCTGACCTATTTTGCGCCGACCGCCGCCCGGATGCTGCGCGGATAGGCGCCGGGCCGGGCCAGACCGGCGGTGATTCGCGCATGCGTCGCTCCAGAGGTGACAACCCGCCCGCGCATCCCTATACTCGCCGCACAGGAATTCAGGTGACCGGGGCGTCAGATCCCGGGCCAACACATGAGGACGAGCATGACCCAAGATCTGCGCCTTTCCCGGCGGGGCCTTCTGGCTGGCGGTGCCGCGGCTTCGCTGCTGGCTGCCTGCGGCAACCCGGTCGGCAATTTCAACGCCGAACGCCTCGACGCCCGCGTCGATGCCACGCGCGATTTCCTGCGCCAGAACCACAGCGAACTGACCAACCTGTTCGAGAACGCGCAGGGCATCCTCTATATGCCGCTGGTGACTGAGGCCGGTTTCTTCCTCGGTGGCTCGTTCGGCCAAGGCGCGCTGCGCATCAACGATGCCACGGTCGATTACTATTCCGCCACCCGGATCAGCGCCGGGTTGCAGATCGGCGCGCAGCAATACGCCCATGTGCTGTTCTTCATGACGCCGCAGGCGCTGGCCGATTTCCGCGCGGGCGAGGGCTGGGCGGCCAGTGCCGACCTGCGCTATGCCACGCCGGAAGAGGGCGGCTCGGCCGGGGTGCAGACCACGACCATGTTCTCGCCGGTGATCGCCGTCGTCTTTGGTCAGGCCGGGCTGATCGCCGGGGCCTCGCTGGCGGGGGTGCGCTATCAGCGCATCATCCCCTGATCGCCCGCCCCGATCCCGTTGAACACCCCCGCCCGGCCCCGCCGAGGCGGGGGTTTTCCTTGGCCTGAATTCCCCCCTGCCCGTTTTCCCTTTGGCGGCGCCGGGTGCCGATTGGCGCCACGCGCGTGGTCGTTTCCGTGGAAAATACCCCTGCGCGCCGCTGCCCGGCCCTGCTAGCCTGCCCGCAGAAAACGCGGCGGGAGGGCCGCAGGGGAGGAAAGCATGACGATCATCATCAGCGGCGAAGGCCTGAGCATCGACGCCATCGAGGCGGTCTCGAAGGGGGCGCCGGTGCGGCTGTCCGACGATCCGGCGGTTCTGGCGCGCCTCGAGGCCTCGCAGGGCCGGATCGAGGCGGCGGTGGCGGCGGGCGAACAGGTTTACGGCGTGACCACGCTCTATGGCGGCATGGCCGACCAATATGTGCCGGTCGAGCGGATGGTCGAACTGCAGCATATCGCGCTCTGGCATCACAAGACCGCCACCGGCCCCCGCCTGCCCGCCGAGGACGTGCGCGCCGCCATGCTGCTGCGCATCAACAGCCTGATGAAGGGCTATTCCGGTGTCCGTCTGGAACTGATCCAGCGGTATGCCACCTTCCTCAACGCGGGGGTCACGCCGCATGCCTTCCAGCGCGGCTCCATCGGTGCCTCGGGCGATCTGGTGCCGCTCAGCTATATCGGCGCCAGCGTTATCGGCCTCGATCCGGCGTTTCTGATCGATTGGCAGGGCGAGACGCTGGATTGCGTTACCGCGCTGCACCGGCTGGGGCTGGAACCGCTGGTCCTGCGCCCCAAGGAGGGGCTGGCGATGAACAACGGCACCACCGCCTCGACCGGGGTGGCGGCGAATGCCATGGCGCGGGCCGAGCGGGTTCTGGCGCTGGGCCTGAATGTTCAGGCGATGCTGGCCGAGGCGCTGCTGGCCACCAACCAATCGTTCCATCCGACCATTCAGGCGGTCAAGCCGCATGCCGGGCAGATGTTCGTCGGCCATCTGTTCCGCGACCTGCTCAAAGGGTCGCACCTGATCCGCTCCGAGGCCGCAGGCGCCCGCGGCCACCGCAGCGGCAAGCTGATCCAGGACCGCTATTCGCTGCGTTGCCTGCCGCAATACACCGGCCCCATCGTCGACATGATGGCCATGGCGGCCCGCCAGATCACCACCGAGGCCAATTCCGCCAACGACAACCCGCTGGTCGATCCCGATACCGGCGAGATCTATCACACCGGCAATTTCCTCGCGCAATACACCGCCGTCGCCTGCGACACGCTGCGCGCGCAACTGGCCATGCTGCTCAAACATCTCGATGTGCAGATCGCCATGCTGGTGACGCCCGAATTCAACAACGGCCTGCCGCCCTCGCTGGTGGGCAACCCCGGGCACGGGCTGAACATGGGGCTGAAATCGCTGCAACTGACCTGCAATTCGGTGGCGCCGCTGGTGCAGTTCTATGGCCGCTCGATGGTGGACCTGTATCCAAGCCACGCCGAGCAGTTCAACCAGAACATCAATTCGCAGGCCATGAATGCCGCCAACCTCACCCGCGACTCGGTCGATGCCTGCGAGCATTTCCTGGCCGCGGCGCTGGTCTTTGCCGTGCAGGCGGTCGAACTGCGCGGCCATTCGGTGCGCCCGGGCTATGACCCGTCCGATCTGCTGTCGCACCGCAACCGCGCGCTCTATGTCGCGGCACGCGGCGCGGCGCTGGGGGCACCCGACGCGGGCAAACCGCTGGTCTGGAACGACACCGACGGTTTCATCCAGGACAAGGTCGAGGGTATCCTGACCGATCTGCGCGACGGCACGGCGATCCGCGCGGCACTGGCGCCGGTGCTGGATCAGGTGCGGGCCTTCCTGGCCGCCTGAGGGGATCGGGCGGCGCCAGCCGGGCGATTGTCTCGCGGGATGCAACACTGGCGCCGCCTGACGGGCATTGGACGCAGATGGCCGGATTTCTGACCACCATTGACCCCGTCCCGGAAACACACCTTGCACGCAGGGTGGACGTTAACGATTTGTTTTCCCTTTATAAAATGGCAAAATCGTGTCAAATTCCAGACATAAGTGACATTGGAGGCACCGCCACCTGCCCGCCCGGGCAACGGGGCGTCCCCCGCAAAAAAGGGATGGATGGATGTTCGGTTTGCATGGGGCGATCGGCGCAGGCGTCAAGGCGGTGACTTCGGTTGCCTTTGGCAAGAGCCATGGCTGGGGCAACAAATGGGGCGGCAGCAAATGGGGCCGCGACGATGATGACCGCGACGACGACAAGGGCCACGACCATGGCGGTTCGTCCTGCGGCGACGACAATGACGGCGGCGATTGCAACAGCGCCGCGCCGGGCGTCGATATCTCGATCCCGGCCGAGGCCGACAAGGTTCTGCTGGTGATCGAGAACGACGACGACAACGACGACGCCTATGACGATTACGTCCGCATCGCCGCCGCCGATGTCAACGACCCCTCGAACCTGGACGATTACATCGCTGCCGCCGAGGAACAATATGCCGCCCGTGGCGACGACCTCGAATCCTGCGGCGAGGTCAAGAAGATCGTTGTCGAGGACGCCGACGGCAAAGTCATCAAGGTGCTGTACAAGGCCGACGACGGCACCTTCACCGACACCGACCCGGCGCTGGATGATGACAGCGACGACAGCGACGACAGCTCGGATGACGAACCCAAGGACAACGACGACGATGACGACCGGAGCTGCGGCGGGCTGTTCAAGTTCGGCCACCACGGCCGCGGCCATGACCGCGACGACCGCGACGACGACGATGATGACGACCATGGCCACGGCCACGGCGGCCACCACGGCTTTTGCTGAGCCCTGACCGGAAACCCGAACGGCGGGCCCCTCGCGGGCCCGCCGTTTGCATTCAGGGCCGCGGCACCACCCGTTGCACCTTGACCGGCCGCAGCACCAGATGCGTCTGCACCTGCGCGATGCCGTCCAGCCGGAACAGCGTGCGCTCCATAAAGGCGTTGAACGCCTCCAGATCGCGGCACAGCACCCGCAGATGGTAATCCATCGCCCCAGTGGTGGCGAAGCAATCCAGCACCTCGTCGTGGCGCATGACCTCGGCGGTGAAACGGTCCACCACCTCGCGGGCGTGGCGCGTCAGGGTGATGTGGATGATCGCGTGAAACCCCAGCCCGGCCTTGGCCGCATCGACCTCGGCGCGGTAGGCGCGGATCACCCCGGCCTCCTCCAGCGCCTTGATCCGCCGCCAGCAGGAACTGGCCGACAGCCCGGCCCGTTCAGCCATCTCCTGATTGGACAACCGCGCGTCGGTTTGCAGCAGCTCCAGCAGATTCCAGTCGATTTCTTCCAGCATGCGCAATCCTTGCGGAAAATCTGTTCACCATTCCGATGTATCGCGGGCCAATCGTGAAAAATAGCCCCCGGAATCGCACAATTCTGGCACATCTTTTCGGCGCATCGGGCGTATTTTGGTTGAAACAGCCCGAGGTCAGCCATGAACGCCCCCCTCCGCCCGCTCGACGATTACGCCCTCGATGACCGCTATACCCGGATCTCGGGCCGGGTGTTCCTGACCGGCACGCAGGCTTTGGTGCGCGCCGTGCTGGATCAGGCGCGGCGCGACAAGGCCGCCGGGCTGAACACCGCCGGGCTGGTCAGCGGCTATCGCGGCTCGCCGCTGGGTGGGGTGGATCTGGAGATGTGGCGGCAAAAGGCCCGGCTGGCCGCGGCTCGCGTCGATTTCCTGCCCGCCGTCAACGAGGATCTCGCCGCCACCGCCATTCTGGGCAGCCAGCAGGTGGAAACCGATCCCGGCAAGCAGGTCGAGGGGGTCTTTGGCCTCTGGTACGGCAAGGGCCCCGGGGTGGACCGCGCTGGAGATGCGCTGAAACACGGCAACGCCTACGGCAGTTCCCCGCATGGCGGCGTGCTGGTGGTGGCCGGGGATGACCACGGCTGCGTCTCGTCCTCGATGCCGCATCAGTCGGATGTCGCCTTCATGGCCTGGTTCATGCCGGTGCTGAACCCAGCCTCGGTCGCCGAATTCCTGCCGTTTGCCGAATGGGGCTGGGCGCTGAGCCGCTATTCCGGCACCTGGGTCGGCTTCAAGGCGGTGTCGGATGTGGTGGAAAGCGCGCTGTCCATCGACCTGCCCGCCGACCGCGTGTTCCGCACCCCCGATGCCGCCGCCTATCCCGGCGGGCTGCATTACCGCTGGCCCGACCTGCCCGGCGTGCAGATCGAGGAACGTATGGAGGCCAAGAAACGCGCCGTTCAGGCCTTTGCCGAGGCCAACCCGATCGACCGCGCCGAATACGGTCTCACCGGCGCGCGTTTCGGCTTCGTCACCACCGGCAAGGCGCATCCGGATCTGATCGAGGCGCTGCGGCTGCTGGGCCTCGATGAACCCGCCTGCCGCCGCCTCGGGATCGACCTCTACAAGGTCGGCATGGTCTGGCCGCTGGCCCGCCGCGACGCGCTGCACTTTGTCGAAGGCAAGGCCGAGGTCATGGTGATCGAGGAAAAGCGCGGCATCATCGAAAGCCAGCTCAAGGAATATTTCTATGACTGGGACGGCGCCAAGCCCCAGCATATGACCGGCAAGAACGACGAAACCGGCCAACGGCTGGTGCCCTGGACCGGCGAACTGACCCCGCGCCTGTTGCTGCCGCTGATCGCCCGGCGCCTCAACCGGCTGTTCCCCGATCAGGATTTCCCCGCCCGCGCCGCCGCGATCCTGGGCCACAAACCGCAGGCGTTGCAGATCCCCGGTGCCACCCGCACGCCCTATTTCTGCTCGGGCTGCCCGCATAACACCTCGACCAAGGTGCCCGAGGGGTCCAGGGCGCTGGCCGGGATCGGCTGCCATTTCATGGCCTCCTGGATGGGGCGCGAAACCTCGTCGCTGATCCAGATGGGCGGCGAGGGGGTGAACCACGCGGCATCGAGCCGCTTCACCGGCAAGGGCCATGTGTTCCAGAACCTTGGCGAGGGGACGTGGTATCATTCCGGTTCCATGGCGATCCGGCAGGCGATCGCCGCCGGGGCCAATATCACCTACAAGATCCTCTATAACGACGCCGTCGCCATGACCGGCGGCCAGCCGGTGGACGGCCCGGTCAGCGTGCAGGCCATCGCCGCGATCTGCCGGGCCGAGGGGGTGCAGCGCATCGCGCTGGTCTCGGACGACATCGGCAAATTCGCCCGCGCCGACCTGCCCCGCGGCACCACCTTCCACGACCGGGCGGAGCTGGATGCCGTGCAGCGCGAATTGCGCGGGGTGCCGGGCGTCACCGTGCTGATCTACGAACAGGCCTGCGCCACCGAAAAACGCCGGCGCCGCAAGCGCGGCACCCTGCCCGACCCGCTGAAATTCGCCGTCATCAACCCGGCCGTCTGCGAGGGCTGCGGCGATTGCTCGGTCGCGTCCAACTGCCTGTCGGTCGAACCCGTCGAGACCGACCTCGGCCCCAAGCGCCGCATCAACCTGTCGACCTGCAACAAGGATTTCTCCTGCCTCGACGGTTTTTGCCCCTCCTTCGTCACCGTCGAAGGGGCCGAGCGCCGCAAGCCTGCGCCGCAGGCCCGGCCCGAGATCGAGGCCGCGCTGGCGACCTTACCGCTGCCCGCCCTGCCGCAGGCCGAAAGCTGGGATCTGCTGGTCACCGGCGTCGGCGGCACCGGGGTTGTGACCGTGGGCCAGATCGCCGCCATGGCCGCGCATCTGGAGGGGCGCGGCGTGTCGGTGCTGGATTTCACCGGATTCGCGCAGAAATTCGGCCCCGTCCTCAGCTACCTGCGCCTCGCGCGCAGCCCCTTGGCCCTGACGCAGGTAAAGATCGACACCGCCAGCGCCGACGCGCTGATCGGTTGCGACATCGTGGTGTCCACCTCGCCCAAGGCGTCGATCTGCCTCAACCCCGCCACCCGCGCCGTCGTCAATCTGGCCGAGATGCCGACCGGCGACATCGTGCTGAACCGCGATGCCTCGCTCAACGTTCCGGCCCGGCTGCGGGCGCTGGACGGGGCTGTCGGCAGCCTCGCGGCGCTGAATGCAGGCAAGGTGGCCGAGGAATTCTTCGGCGATTCCGTCTATGCCAACATGCTGATGCTGGGCTTTGCCTGGCAGAGCGGGCTGGTGCCGCTGGGGCTGGAGTCGCTGCAAAAGGCCATCGCGCTGAACGGCGTCGCCGTCGCCGCCAATGCGCGCGCCTTCGCACTGGGGCGGCTGGCGGCGGTCAATCCTGCCGCCTTCGCGCCACCCTCGCCCGTGGTGGAATCGGTCGAATCCCTGATCGACCGCCGCGCCGCCGCGCTGGTCGCCTATCAGAACCCCGCCTATGCCGCCCGCTTCCGCGCCGCGCTGGTGCCGGTCCTCACCGATGACGAATACGCCCGCGCCGCCGCCAATGCGCTGTTCAAGCTGATGGCCTACAAGGACGAATACGAGGTCGCCCGCCTGCACCGCGACCCCGTCTTTGCCGCGCAACTGGCGCAGGATTTCGGCCCCGGCGCGCGGCTGAGCTATCACCTTGCCCCGCCCGTGCTGCCCGGCAAGGACGGGCGCGGCCGTCCGAAAAAGCGCCGTTTCCCGGGATGGGCCATGCGCCCGGCCTTCGCGTTGCTGGCCGGGATGAAGGGCCTGCGCGGCACGGCTCTGGACCCGTTCGGCCACAGCGCCGAACGGCGGATGGAGCGCGATCTGATCGACTGGTACATCGGGCTGATCGCTCTGGCGGCCCGCAAATCCGACCGCACCACCGCGCTGTCGCTTCTCAGGGCGCCGATGGGCATCCGCGGCTATGGCCCGGTCAAAGAGGCCGCCGCCCGCCGCGTCAAGGCCGAGGTTGCGGCCCTTGAGACCCGGTAAAACCCGGTCCGACGCGGCTGTGCATAACTTTGGCGGCCATACCGGCGCTGTGGATCACTGGTCTGTGAGGGGGATGGACAGGGCCCGAGGGCACCCGGATCGGTCCGATTCCTGTCGACGGCGCTGCCATCCTTATCCGCAACTTACCGCCCGTTCTTAAGGGAATTCATCCCTTGAGGCCGCCCCTGGACACGGCACGGCGCTGTCGCGGGCACCGCTCGCCAAAATGTCAGACTTTCATAACCCTGTGGATAGTTTCGTGTATGAAACCGCCCGCGTCAGACGCTTTACTCTCGGCATTCCGGCCCAAGATTCCGACCCCGAATCTTTAATGTCAGGCATTAAATCCTGCCGGAACCCCGATCATTCCGCATCGACGTTAGCGGAAACATTTGCCTTTTCCCCCGGAAACCCCTATGCGCTGCCAAAAGCCCAGAGGATGCCGATGACCCCTGCCCTGCAAAGCCATGCCACCCGCGCGCTGTGTCAGCTCGCCCCGGTGATCCCGGTTCTGGTGATCGAGGATCTCGCCCATGCCGTACCGCTGGCGCAGGCGCTGGTCGACGGCGGCCTGCCGGTGCTGGAGGTGACGCTGCGCACCGATTGCGCGCTGGAGGCGATCGCCGCCATGGCCAGCGTGACCGGCGCACGGGTCGGCGCGGGCACGGTGCTCAGCGGTCATGACGCGATGCGCGCCAGGGCGGCGGGCGCCACCTTTGCCGTCTCGCCCGGTGCCACCCCGGCGCTGATCGCCGCCTGCGCCGCGCAGGGGCTGCCCCTGTTGCCCGGCGCCGCCACGGCGACCGAAGTGATGACGCTGCTGGAACTCGGCTACCGGACGATGAAGTTCTTTCCGGCCGGCCCGGCCGGCGGCCCGGCGATGCTGAAAGCCCTGCACGGCCCGCTGCCGCAGGCCACCTTCTGCCCGACCGGCGGCGTCAGCCTGTCGAATGCCACCGATTACCTGTCGCTGCCCAATGTCGCCTGCGTCGGCGGCAGTTGGATCGCGCCCGCCCACCTGCTGGCGGCGGGCGACTGGGCGGGCATCACCGCGCTGGCGCGCGCGGCGAGCCAGCTTCCGCGCTGACGTCAGGCCTTCTGCGAGGCGGCGACCGCCTTGCTGAACTCGGATTTCAGCAGCGCAATGTTCTCGATCCCGACCGAGACGCGAAAGAAACCCTCTGTGATCCCCAGCGCCGCCCGCGCCTCGGGCGTGAGGGCCCGGTGCGACGATGACGCCGGATGCGACAGCGTGGTGCCGATGTCGCCCAGCGTCGGCGCAAAGGCCAGATCCGGCGCCCCCCGCGTCAGCGCGTTGGCCTGCGCCCGGCCGCCCTCGACGATGAAGCTGACCATATGCCCGCCCCGCTCGCCCAGCAGCGCCACGGCGCGGTTATGGTCTGGATGGTCGGCGCGGGTCGGATAGAGCACGGTTTTCACCCCCGGCAAGGTCGCCAGATGATCGGCCAGCGCCGCCGCATTCGCCTCGGCCCGGTCATAGCGCAGCTCGAACGAATAGAGCCCGCGCTCGGCCAGCCAGCAATCGAAGGGGCTGGGGGTCATCCCGGTCGTCACCGCGAAATCATAGATCGCCTTGCGCAGGCCCGCGTCGCGCGCGGCGACATAGCCCAGCGTCGCGTCGGAATGCCCGGCCAGGATCTTTGTCACCGAATGGATGACGATATCGGCGCCGTGGTCGAACGGGCGATAGCCGCGCGGCGTGGTAAAAGTGTTGTCGATGGCCAGCAGAATCCCCCGCGCACGGGCCAGCGCGGCGATGCCGTCGATATCGGCCACCCGCAGCGTCGGGTTCGACACCACCTCCAGCAGGATCATCCGCGTTTCGGGCCGGATCGCCGCCGCGAAAGCCGCCGCATCGGTCGGATCGGCCAGCGAGGTCAGGATGCCGAAGCGGTTCAGATCCTGCCCCATCAGCCGCAGCGAGCGCCCGTAAAGCTGATCGCCCCCCAGCACATGATCGCCCGCCTTCAGCACGCCCAGCAGCGCCGCCGTCACCGCCGCCATGCCCGACCCGGTGACAATCCCCGGTGTCGGCGCCCCCTCCAGCATGTCGATCTTGGCGCCCAGAACCTCGGCGTTGGGATGGCCTTCGCGGGCATAGGTATAGCCCGGATTGGTGCCCATGTACTGCGCATCCAGCGTATCGGGATCGGGCGAGGCATAGACCACCGAGGGCTGCAGCGGCGTGACCACCGGGCGCGAGGCGCTGGCGGGCCAGGGCGTGCGACGGATCAGCGAGGGGGTGTCGGGCATGGCAAACTCCTGTCGTTGCAGTGTTTGTGTCACGCGGCCGTTGCCCCGGCAAGACATGAGAAAACCCCCGGCCGCCGCGCGGCCGGGGGTTGATGTCGCCCTCGAACGGGCTCAGCCGCGACGGGCGCGCAGCGCGCTCCAGGCGCCGGTGACGACCAGAGCGGCGATCACCGATTTCACCACGTCGCCCAGCAGGAACGGCACCATCCCGGCATTCAGCGCGCCGGTCAGATCCAGCCCGGTCGCCGCGTCCAGCCACAGCACGCCCGGCACATAGAGCAGCGCCGACACCAGTACCGCGCTGAGCAGCGTGCCGACGAAACCGCGGGCGATGCCGCGCTCGACCAGCCAGCCCGCGCCAAAGGCCATGGCGACAAAACCGAACAGGAAGCCGCCGGTCGGCCCCGCCAGCCAAGCCGCGCCCGCGCCACCGCCCGAGAACACCGGCAGGCCCATCGCGCCCTCGATCAGATAGGCGATCACCGCCGCCGCGCCGAGGCGCGAACCGGCCGTCAGGCCGACCATCAGGATGGCCAGCGTCTGCAGCGTCATCGGCACTGGCAGCATCGGCACGCTGACCTGCGCGCCAAGCGCGATCACCGCCGAGCCGCCAAGCACGGCGAGCGCCTTGACAAGCAGCGATTGCGCGCCGACCGACGCCTGAAGAAGGGTTTGCTGGGCCATGAAGGTCTCCCTGAGAGAAGGTCCGAATTGCAGGGTTTATCCGTCGGCGCGGCCCTAGGGTCAAGCATTCAGCGCAGGGTGCGCCACTTTCCTGTCCCGAAACTTTGCAAACCCGATCCTTTGCAAAGCCCGGCGCTTTGCGGCACGCCGACTGCGCGAAACGCCTGCGCCCCATCGCCGCCTTGCAAGGGGCCCGGCCCGGTGGCAAGAGCGCATCATGAGCCAGACACCGAACACCCCCGAATCGACCGCCCCTGAGTCGCGCATCGCCCTGATCACCGGCGCCTCGCGCGGGCTGGGTGCCGCCCTTGCCGAATCGCTCGGCGCGCGCGGCTGGCATGTCGTCGCCCTCGCGCGCACAACCGGCGCGCTCGAGGAACTCGATGACCGCATCAAGGCTGTCGGCGGCAGCGCCACGCTGGTGCCGGTCGATGTGACCAATGATGACGCCATGCGCCAGATCTGCCTGTCGATCCATGATCGCTGGGGGCATGTCGATCTGTGGGCGCATACCGCCGTGCATGTGCCGCCGCTGTCGCCCGCCGGGCATATCGCGGCCAAGGACTGGGACAAGACCCTGGCCGTGACGCTGCGCGCCACCGGCACGCTGATCCCGATGATCGAGCCGCTGCTGCGCGCCGCGCCGCAGGCGACGGCGCTGTTCTTCGATGACCACGCCTGGCGCGACGGCAGCGACACCGCCAAATTCTTTGGCGCCTACGCCGCGGCCAAGGCCGGGCAGATCGCCCTGGCGCAGGCCTGGGCCGCGGAAAACGCCGCCCTCGGTGCCGGTCGCGCGCCGCGCATCGTCATCGACGCCCCGGCACCGATGCCCACCGCCACCCGCGGCCGCTTCTTCCCCGGCGAGGACCGCGCGGCGCTGACGCCCTGCGCGACCGAGGCCGAACGCATCCTGACCGCCGTTCTGTGACGCCAAACGCAAAAGGCCGGGCAATCGCCCGGCCTTTGTCGGTCTGTGTCGCGCTCAGCGTTCCGAGATGTAGATCGTCGAACGATGCACGCGCGAGCGGTTATAGGTGCCCGCCCAGATGTCATACTGGCCCGACCGCGGGTTGTTGAAGCGGATCAGCGGGTCCAGCCCGTTGTAATCGTCGTTGCAATACCACTGGCCCGCCGGGTCGTTGACCAGCAGCATCGTGTCGCCCGGCGCGCTTATCCAGATGGTCAGCGCATAGCCACCGGCGGTGTAATGCACGCGGTAATCCGGCGCGTTGGCAAACCAGCCGCCACCGGGGCAGCCACCGCCACCGCCGAAATGGGAATCGCCACCCGCCCGCACCGTGACCGTGCGCGGATCGGGCATGAAGCCCGCCCGCAGCGAGGTCGAGCCATACGAGGGGTGCAGGTTATAGTTCTGGGCTTCGGCGCTGGTCGCACCCATGGTGGTGGCGGCAATGACCGCGGCAATAGCAAGTTTGAAATAGCTCAGCATCGGGGGCTCCGTTTGCGTTTGAAATGTCGGTCCTTCGGCTCCGCTTCCGGGGACGATGACGGTTTCCCGCAGCCCATCCGGCCGGCAAATGCCTCGGAACGTCATGGATGCTGCCCGCAAATCCCTGACCTGTCCAGTTTCTTTCTAATTGTTCAGGCCTTTGTGCATCGCTGAAACAATTCGTTCACGCTTCTTCACCCTCAGGGCCCGAGTCAGCATTTGCCGCGTTAACCGTCTGGCGGTATCGTCGGTTCATCGCAGGGTCGCGGCGTCAGCCCGGCAATCCCGTCTGTCAATCGCGCAGGAACCCGAGATGCGGGCAGCCGCCTTTATCGCCTTTGCCGTCGTGGCCACCCTGTTGCCCGCGCTGGTCGTCGCGTGGAACGCTGGGGCGCTGGCGCCGTTCTGGCTGCTGGCCGGGGATGCCTATCTCTATCTGGGGATCGCCGAGGCCTCGCAGGGGCCGGGCCTCAGCTTCGATGGCATCCGCCCGACCAACGGCTTTCATCCGCTCTGGCAATTGCTGGTGCGCCTTGCCGAGGTGCTGACGGCGGGGCCGCTGGGGGCGATGACGCTGGTGGCCTGGGGGGCGATCCTGTGCACCCTGGGCGGGGTTTTGGCATTGGGCGCGGCGATCCGGCGCATCACCGGGTCCTGGCTGCTGGCCATGCTGGTGGTGCCGGGCGCCTATTTCCTGCTGATCGGCCAGGCGCTGCGCAACCTGCCGGTCTGGGGCTTTTTCGACGGGATGGAATCGGGGCTGGCCTTTCTGTTGTCCGGGGTGCTGCTGTGGCAGATCGCCGGGCGCCGTGCCGGGCAGCCCGACAATCCCACCCGCGACCGCGAGATCGGCGCCGTCATCGCCCTTCTGGTGCTGACCCGGCTGGACGAGATCTTTGTCCCCGCCGCCCTGATGCTGACCGTGAGCCTCTGGCCCGGACGCCCGCTGCGCGACCGGCTGCGGCAGATCTTGCGCCTTGTCGCGCCGTCGGTGGTGGCGGTGATGCTCTATGTCGTCTGGTCGGTGGCGACGACCGGCCTGCTCACCCCGGTCAGCGGCGCGGCCAAGGGCGAAGGCGCCCTGCTGCAGAACGCCTGGGTGACGCTGGCCACCTTCTTTGCCCCGCTGATCGACCTGCGCGAGGGGCTGACCGACTATTCCGCCGACCGCGCGGCGCTGGCCGGTGGCGCCTTCCGCGTCGTCGAACTGGTGATCCCGGCGCTGTTCGCGCTGGTGCTGCTGCTGGCGCTCTGGCGCCGCCACCGCGCGCAACCCTGGGCGCCGCTGCTGGCCGGGCTCTGCGGCGGCATCCTGCTCAAGGCCGGGTATAACTTTGTGGCGGTCAATTACTGGCACCAGGCGAGCTGGTATTTCGCGCTGGCCATGGCGGTGATGAGCTTTGGCACCGCGCTGCTGCTCGCCCCCGCCGCGCAGCGCCTGTCGCGCCGCGGTCCGCGGGCGCCCGCGCTGGCGGCGTTGGCGCTGGGCGCGCTTACGCTGCTGCACGCCAGCCTCTGGACGCAGTCGCTGATGACCGACCCGCTGCGCCCGCAGCAGCGTGATTTCTGGCTGGACCGCGCCGAGACCGAGGCCGCGGTCCGCGCCGCCGCCGCCGATCCGCGCGTGCTCGAATTCGGCGATGGCATGATCAATTTCAGCTTCGATTTCCCGGTGCGCCACGGCTTTGTCTTTGCCGGGGATGCGGGCAGCCTCGCCGCACTGCGCGCCGGGCGGCTGCTGCGTGATTCGGTCGCCGAGGGTTTTGACCTGCTGTCGTCCTACGAATACCTGCGCCTGCCCCCCGGCGCCGAGGATTGGGACAGCGACACGATCCGCACCTTCCTGCTCGGCTCGTCGCTGGACCCGAGGGTCAAGGCCGAACTCGGCGGTTTCGACTATTCAATCGTTTACATCCATCGCCCGACCGGCGTGCCCTTCATCCGCCTGTCGCCGCGCCCTGAGGGCTGAGCCCCACCGCTGTTGCGGAAACGCAACATAGAGCGCCCGCAAGTTGACGCAACGTAACTTGCCGTTCCCAGCCCCCGACCCTGCGCGCACCCTGAACGGGCTGCATCAACCAAATGCGATCAGGGGGGATCTCATGGAGAATGTTCGCGCCATCTTGTCAACCGCCCGCCGGGCGCACAAGCTGACCACGATGTCGGCCCTCGCTCTCGGCCTGACGCTGGGTTCGGCCCGAAGTTCGCTGGCCGATCCGCAGACCGCGCACCAGCGGCAATGCACGCTGCTCGAGATCGTCGCCGCCAATGCCCTGCCCTATTGCGTGTTCCTGGCGATCGGCGTCGGCGAATACCGGCTGCGGCAGCGCGCCTTTCTGGCCACCGAATTGCTGGGTTCGGGGATCTTCGCGCTGGGCTTTGCCTCGCCGGCACGCAACCTGCGCGCCAATAGCTGGCAGCTCGGGTTTCAGGCCAGTCTCGACGGTGACGCCGCCCCGGATTCGCTGCGCACCAACCCCGACACGGGCCGCTACATCGCCTTCACCTACCTGCATTCCGACGCCAGCGGCGCTTCGTACTTTCCGGTGCTCGACCCGGGCCCCGGGTATGGCCTGGGAATTCCCGGCATCGACGGCGGCGCCAGCGGCATCTTCCTGCCGCTCAACCCGTTCAACATCGTCACCGACGCCGAATATCGCGGCGCGATCACCTGGGGGCAGGCCTCGTTCGATACCGGCACCCGCCGCGACCGACCGGGCGGCAGCGACGGCTGGTCGGTCGGCATCCGCTACAGCTATCTCGACCAGTTCGAAACCTTCGGCGGGCAGGTGCCCGGCTATGGCGGTGGGTTTGAGTATCAGTTCGGCGCCGAAAGTCAGGCGCTGGGCGCGCATGTCGGCTATCACCGAAGCTGGGCCCTGGGCGGCGGCGACAGCGCGGGCTGGGATTCCAGCGTCTCGCTGGGCGGCGAGGCGGGCCTCGCCTATGTCCGCGCCGAGGGCGATGCCTGGCTGGGGTTCTCGGGCGGGCTGAACGTGGTGGCCCCCTCGTACCGGATGTTCGACGAATCCGGCGCCCGGCCCTATGCCTCAGTCAACGCCAGCGTGCAGAGCACGCACCGCTCCAGCGGGCTGACGCTCAGCCTCGGCCTCAGCTATGACCTGCGCCCCTGGGGGGTGGGTTTCCACGGCGACGGCACCAACCCGTTCACCATGGAACTGCAAACGATGCAGGCCTGGAACGTGTTTGCCGGGATGGCGGTCCGCTTCTGAACGTCGCATAGTCAGACCGTCGCAACAGCAGGGCGGACGGCATGGCACAGGGCAAGGCCCTCAAATGGACGCTGCGCGCGGGCTTTGTCCTGGCGCTGGCGCTGACGCTGTACTTTGGCGCCCGCCTGACCCTGAACGCCGTCTACTGGTCGAACCCTGAGCATCAGGATCAGGCGATCGAGGGCTGGATGCCGCTGGGCTATGTCGGCCGCTCATGGGATATTCCGCGCGACGTGATGATCCAGGCCGCCGGCATCACCCCCGACAGCCGCCCCCGCCGCAGCCTGGAGATGATCGCCCGCGATCAGGGCATCCCCCTGAACGCCCTGATCGCCCGGATCGAAACCGGCATCGCCAGCTACCGTGAGCGGCCCGATGACTGACTGGCTGCTGGCGCTGGTCGCAGACTGGGGCGCGCTGGCGCTGGCGGTCGTCACCTTCCTGTCCTGCCTCGCGCTGCCGGTGCCCTCGTCGATGATGATGCTGGCCGCCGGGGCCTTTGCCGCCTCGGGCGATCTGGAACTGGCGTCGGTCGCGGCCTCGGCGCTGGCGGGGGCGGTGCTGGGCGATCAGGCGGGCTATGGGCTGGGGCGGCTGGGCTATGCCCGCACCGAGGACTGGCTCAACCGCAACGCCACCCGCGCGGCGATCCTGACCCGCGCCCGCGGATCGGTGCAGCGGCGCGGCGGGATCGCCGTGTTCCTCAGCCGCTGGATGTTCAGCGTGCTGGGCCCCTATGTGAACCTGCTGGCGGGCGGCGCGGGCATGGCCTGGCTGACCTTCACCGCCATGGGCATCGCCGGCGAGATCGTCTGGGTCGCCGCCTATACCGGCCTCGGCTATGCCGCGGGCGGCCAGATCACCCAGATCGCCGCGCTGCTGGGCAACGCCTCGGGGCTGATGGCCTCGCTGGCGGTGACGCTGGGGCTGGGCTGGCTGCTCTGGCGGCGGCGCAAGCCGCATTGAGGGCGCTCAGCCCTCGGCGCGTTCCGCCAGCGCCAGCCATTCTTCCTCGGCCTTGGCCAGCGCCTGCTGCCGCTGCTGCAACATCTCGCCCGCCTTGGCCGCCTTGACCGGCTCGCGCGTATAGATCGCCGCATCCGACAACAGCAGCGTCAGCTTGCCAATCTCGGATTCCAGCCTGGCGATCTCGCCCGGCAGCGAATCGAGCCGCTTCTTCTCGGTGAAACTCAGCCCGGCCAGCGCCGCCTTGCCCGCCGGTTTCGCCACCTCGGCCTTGGCCGAAGCCTTGAGCGGCACCGCCTTGGCGGGTTCGGTCAGCGCCTTCTGCGCCTGATAATCCGACCAACCCCCGGCATAGGCGACAACCTTGCCCTGCCCCTCGAAGGCCAGCGTCGTCGTCGCCACCCGGTCGATGAAATCGCGGTCGTGGCTGACCAGCAGCACCGTGCCCGGGTATTCGCCCAGAATATCCTGCAACAGATCCAGCGTCTCGACATCCAGATCGTTGGTCGGTTCGTCGAGCACCAGCAGGTTGGATTCGCGCGCCATGATCCGCGCCAGCAACAGCCGCGCCCGCTCGCCGCCCGAAAGGCTGCGCACCGGCGCGCGCGCCTGCGCCTCGTCGAACAGGAATTCCTTGAGATAGCCGACCACATGCTTGGGCTGGCCGCGCACCATCACCTGATCCGCCGCGCCGCTGACCCGCATCTGCGGATCGCCGGTCAGGTTCTCCCAAAGGCTCGCATCCGGGTCCAGCCGGGCGCGGGTCTGGTCGAACACCGCCATCTCCAGATTGGTGCCCAGCCGGACCGTGCCGCTGTCAGGCTGCATCTCGCCGGTCAGAATGCGCAGCAACGTCGTCTTGCCCGCGCCATTGGGGCCGATAAAGGCCACCCGGTCGCCGCGCAGCACCTTCAGGCTGAAATCCCTGAGGATCGGCACGCCGTCGAAGCTGATCGAAATCGTATCCGCCTCGGCCACCAGCTTGCCCGATTGCGGCCCGGCATCCAGCGCCATCGCCGCGGTGCCCTGACGCCGGATCTGCGAGGCCCGATCATCCTTGAGCGCCTGCAACGCCCGGACCCGGCCCTGATTGCGCTTGCGCCGGGCCGAGATCCCCTCGACTGCCCATTTCGCCTCGTGCTTGATCTTGCGATCCAGCTTGTGGCGGGCCTCGTCCTCGTCGGCCCAGGTCTTGTCGCGCCAATCCTCGAAGGCGGCAAAGCTCTGCTCCAGCCGCCGGACCTGCCCGCGATCGACCCACAGCATCGCCCGGCTCAGCGCGTTCAGGAACGCCCGGTCGTGGCTGATCATCACATAGGCGGCGCGCGTTTCGCGCAGCCGCTCTTCCAGCCAGCGGATCGCGTGGATGTCCAGATGGTTGGTCGGCTCGTCCAGCAGCATCAGTTCGGGCGCTTCGGCCAGAAGCTTGGCCAGCGCCGCCCGCCGCCGCTCGCCGCCCGAGGCCGTTTCCACCGCGACCGCCGGGTCGAATCCCAGCCCCTCGGCGGCGATCTCCACCCGGTAGGCCTCGGACGGATCGAGCCTCGAGAGCGCGTAATCGCCCAGCGTGGCATGGCCGCCGAAATCGGGGTCTTGCTCCATATAGCCGACGGCGGTGCCCGGGGTCAGCACGCGCAGGCCTTTGTCGGCCTCGGCCAGCCCGGCCATGATCTTCATCAGCGTCGATTTGCCCGAGCCGTTGCGCCCGACCAGCGCCAGCCGGTCGCCGGGCTGGATGACCAGATCGAGCCCGTCGAACAGGGGATTGCCGCCGTAGGTGAGCGAGATGCCGGAGAGCTGCAAAAGGGGTGTGGGTGCCATGGCGGGGGGCTAGCGCGGCGCCCTTGCCGGGTCAAGGGGTTGAAACGGGCCCGCCGCCCCCCAAGTGATGGCCTCTGGAGGACGCGATGAACCTGATTCTGAATGTGCTGTGGATCGTGCTGGGCGGGGCCTGGATGGCGCTGGGCTGGCTGGTGGCGGCGCTGATCATGGCGATCAGCATCGTCGGGCTGCCCTGGGCGCGCTCGGCGGTGGTGATGGCGGGCTATACCTTGCTGCCGTTCGGAATGCAGGCGGTGGACCGGCGCGAGGTGACGGGGCCGGATCTGGGCACCGGCGCGCTGGGGACGCTGGGGAACCTGCTGTGGCTGGTGTTGGCGGGCTGGTGGCTGGCGCTGGGGCATCTGATCGCGGCGGTTCTGAACGCGGTGACGATCATCGGGCTGCCGTTCGCCTGGGCGCATCTGAAACTGGCGGGGTTTGCCCTGTGGCCGGTGGGGCGGACGCTGGTGCCGCGGTGATGTCCCACGATGGGACAATTTTTTAATCCCGTCATATCAAGGGTATCGGCGGCGAGATTAACCTTTTGGCAAGGAATTCGCCTCAGGGCGCTGCGCAGATCGGCGCCAGCGAACGGGTGTAATCGGCCAGTTCCGCCTGGGCGGCGACGCTGTCGGCGAGCCGTTCGAGATTGCCCTCGGCGCGGCTGCGGTTGACGCCGCTGCACAGCGCCGCGGCAAGCTGGAACCGGCGCTGCGCCTCGCCGAGATCCCGGCCCAGTCCGCCGATCCGGTCGCGGACCGCGGCCAGTTCCTGACAGGCGGTGGTCGCGGCCGAAAGCCCCTCGAGCCGGGCGACCACCCCGCGCCGCGTCACCCAGCCGAGCCCGGCATACAGCCTCTCCTCGACCGCGATCAGCCCGGCATCGAAGGACCGGTAAGCCGCCATCCCGGCGCGAAAATGATCCTCGCAGGGGTCGGCGTGGACCGGCGCCGCAGCGAGGGTCAGGACGAGGACAAGGCGACGCATGGGGCTCCCCGCGGGTGGTATCGGGCGAAGCATGCGGGGAGAGAGGTTAAGAATTGGTGGGGAGTTGACGATCTGCGCGACCTCACCCGCGTAGGGTGCGTGCTCGCACGCACCGTGCCGGACATCGGGCCTGACGCCCGGTCGGAAAAACCGACGAGGGGCAGGGATTCGTTGCGCAGGCCTGAAGCACGAGATTGGTGCGTGCGAGCACGCACCCTACGGCTTGCTATCGCTTAGCTGTTGATCGAGGCCAGATCGGAAGCTGTTTCAGAACGCAAAATGATAAGGCCCGCGCTTACGCGGGCCTCAAACACTCACTCAACTGACAGCGGCAAGTAGCTTCAATCAGGATCAAACACATTGATGTTGTCCGCACGTGCATCCATGCTCGCCCATTCATCCTTAGAGATGAGGTCAAGCAAGGTGCGCGAGACAGCGGAAACTTGCGACGCGCGCAGCAGGGCGGCCTCGAGTGCAGCTTTCGGATCAGGCTGCACAACTGCCTCGCTCTCGTGCTTCAGCACTGCATTACTCATCGCTCATCTCCTTTCCCAGGAATACAGTCTTCGAATCCCTGACGTTGAACGGCGCGTAGCCGTACCTCTCATACTTAGATGGGTCAACAGGGTTCTTGATCAACACTCTTTCCACATCAAGTAACCGTGCGTACTCCTCGACGCACAAGAGAATCGGGATCAACACACCGAAGCGAGTGTACTCTGGTCCGAAATTTCTTTCGACCCAGTTAAGTGTGAGGTTTGTATTTCCGTGTGATCGTGTTCCCGTTGCCATACCTTGCAGGACAGGTCGCCCGTCAACTTCTTGCCAAACTGCTACATTGAAATTCGACGGCTGAAGCTGTGCATGATACCAAATTGAAGACCAAGGCTTGACGAAGCCTAGATGTGTTGCGGGTCCATAGTACTGTGGCCAAGCTTGCTCAGCGAAGTCGATGGCGTCATTGTTGATAGATGCGAGAGTTGTTCCGTGCCAGACTGTCGCCCCGCCATCAGCGAGAATTCGCTGATTCAACTTCTGCATGGCTCTGAGGCGCGAAATCGCCCTGAGGCCATAATAGTAAGCTTCGTCATACATCTACACTACCTCCTTGACGAACACACCCAACGCACCGCGTGAGTTACACCAACTTCATCACGCATAGGTAGATTTGATCAAGCACCTCATCGAGCCTCGCTGTCACGAAGCTGTCTGAGTCGAGTCACACATCCACATCCTCAACAAACCGCGCGTTCTCGCTGATATACTGAAACCGCAGTTCCGGCTTCTTGCCCATCAGCCGTTCCACCAGATCGCCGGTCTCGCCGGGGATATCCTCGTCGATGCTGACCCGGATCAGCTTGCGCGAGTCCGGGTTCATGGTGGTGTCCTTGAGATCCTTGGCGTCCATTTCGCCCAGACCCTTGAAGCGCGAAACGTCGATCTTGCCCTTGCCGCCCAGACCCTTGGCCAGCCATTCGGCCTTTTCGGCCTCGTCAAGGCAATAGACCCGGCGCGCGCCCTGGGTCAGGCGGAACAGCGGCGGGCAGGCGAGATAGAGATGGCCGTGGTCGATCATCGGCCGCATCTGGGTGAAGAAGAAGGTCATCAACAGGCTGGCGATATGCGCGCCGTCGACATCGGCGTCGGTCATGATGATGACCTTGTCATAGCGCAGGTCATCGACGCGGAATTTCGTGCCCATCTGCACGCCGAGCGCCTGGCAGAGGTCGTTGATCTCCTGATTGGCGCCCATCTTGCCGGACGCGGCGCCCAGCACGTTGAGGATCTTGCCGCGCAGCGGCAGCAGCGCCTGGGTCTTGCGGTCGCGCGCCATCTTGGCCGAGCCGCCGGCGCTGTCGCCCTCGACGATGAACAATTCGGTCCCGGCGCGGGCCACGGCGGAGCAATCGACCAGCTTGCCGGGCAGGCGCAGTTTCTTGGTCGCGGTCTTGCGCTGGGTTTCCTTTTCCTGCCGACGCTTGAGCCGTTCCTCGGCCCGCAACACCAGAAAATCGAGGATCGCCCCGGCCGCCTTGGGGTCGGCGGCCAGCCAATTGTCGAAATGGTCGCGCACGGCGCCCTCGACGAGGCGCGCGGCCTCGGTGGTGGCCAGCCGGTCCTTGGTCTGGCCGACGAATTCGGGTTCGGAAATGAAGCATGAGACCAGCGCGCAGCCGCCCGCCGCCATATCCTCGCGGGTGATCTGCGCCGCCTTGCGGTTGTTGGCGAGCTCGCCGTAGGCGCGGATGCCCTTGAGGATCGCCGCCCAGAACCCGGCCTCATGCGTGCCACCCTCGGGCGTGGGGACGGTGTTGCAATAGGACTGGACAAAGCCGTCGCGCGCCGGGGTCCAGTTGATCGCCCATTCGACCGAGCCGGGGACGCCGAATTTCTCGGGAAAGCCGACCTTGCCCGCGAAGGGCTTGTCGGCATAGGTCACGTCCTTGCCCATCTGTTCGTTCAGGTAATCGGCCAGGCCGCCGGGGAAGTGGAACACCGCCTCGAGCGGGGTATCGCCGTCCTCGATGGCGGATTTCCAGCGGATTTCGACGCCGGAAAACAGATAGGCCTTGGAGCGCACCATCTTGAACAGCCGCGAGGGGCGAAAGCGGTGGTGGCCAAAGATCGTCTCGTCGGCGTGGAAGGTGGTCGAGGTGCCCTTGCGGTTGGGCGCGGCGCCGATCTTGCGGATCGGCCCCAGCGGCACCCCGCGCGAGAATTCCTGGGCATAGAGTTCGCGGTTGCGGGCCACCTCGACGCGCATGTGGTCGCTGAGCGCGTTGACCACCGAGGCGCCGACGCCGTGCAGCCCGCCCGAGGTCTGATAGGCCTTGCCGCCGAACTTGCCGCCCGAATGCAGGGTGCACAGGATCACCTCGAGCGCGGATTTGCCGGGGAATTTCGGGTGCGGATCGACCGGGATGCCGCGGCCGTTGTCGCGGATGGTGATGCTGTGATCGGCGTGGATTTCCACCTCGATGCGGTTGGCGTGACCGGCGACGGCCTCGTCCATCGAATTGTCGAGGATCTCGGCCACCAGATGGTGCAGCGCGCGCTCATCCGTGCCGCCGATATACATGCCGGGGCGTTTGCGGACGGGTTCGAGCCCTTCGAGCACCTCGATGGACGAGGCATCATAGGTCTCGGGCTGGCCGGTGGGGAAATCGGTCATGGCGGCTCGATTCTGGTCTTGGATTGTTCTTGCCGCCAATAGACCACCCGGGCCCCGCAGACGCAAGGTTGCGGGGCCACGATGCCGGGCGGCTGTGGCGAATGGCGCGCGGTCAGGCCGGTTCGGCGTTGCGTTCGGTCATCATCGCCTGAAAAGCGGGCCGGGCCTGACAGCGGGCGATCCAGGCGGCGGTGGCGGGCGAGGCGGCCAGCAGCGGCGCGTGCGGCTGCAGGTAGCGCACGCATTCGGCCAGGCAGATATCGGCGACGGTGAAGCGGTTGCCGACCAGATAGTCGCGCCCGGTCAGATGCGCCTCGATCCGGGCCAGCGGCCGGGCCAGCGCGGCGCTGCAGGCGGCCAGCTTGGCGGCGCCTTCGGCGCTGTCCTGCGCCTTGGCGACATATGTATAGAGGATGTCGAGCGCCGGCCCCTCGATGCCCGACAGCGCGACGAAGGCCCATTGCATCGCCTCGCCTTCCTCGGCCAGCGAGGCGGGCGCCAGCGGGCCGCCGAACTTGCGCGCCAGATAGAGGGCGATGGCCATGGATTCGGTCAGCACCAGATCGCCGTCCACCAGCACCGGGATCTGGCTCTGGCGGTTGATCGCCAGAAAATCGGGCGAGAGCGTGTTGAACGGCGCCCCCTCGGCCAGCGGATCGGCCAGCCGGTAGGACTGGATCACCGGCACATGCCGGAACGGCTGGCCCAGTTCGCGCATCAGCCAGACCGGCCGCGTCGCCCGCGACCGCAGAACGCCGTAAATCGTGATCATCCCTGCCCCTCTCGATTTGAGAACGCCAGCTTATCGCGGCGGCGGCGTTGCGCAAGCGCCGCCGAGCGCCCCGGTCGCTGTGCCCTTATCCACACAGGTTGGCGCCGGGCCTGCGCCTCACACATCTGTCAGTTGGTTTCCCGGGCCGACAGGGCAGACTCAAGGCATTGCCGACGCGTGGACGAAAGGGATCTGCGATGAAATTTTCCCGCCTTCCGGCCGAGACAATCGCCGAGCTGCGGCGCTGGTGCCTTCCGGGGGCCATCGCCTCGGGCGTGGTGGCGCTGCTGGGCAATACGATCTGGTCTCTCTACGACTGGCTGAGCCAGGCCGAGGCCTATCAATTTCCGACGATGCAGGCCTTCCTTGGCGGGATTGGCAGCTATCTCTCGGCGCAGGCGACGGCGATTCTTGTCGCGGGCTTGATCTATGCCGCACCGGCGCTGTGGATCGGAACCGGGGTCCTGATGCTCTTTGCCAGCGGGGCGGCGATGGTCATGGCCGCCGCGATCTTCGTCACGGCGGGGTTCATGGCCATCATCGGGCTAATCATCGGCTGGGTGGCAGGCATGAGCTGGGCGCTGGGCTTTCTGCCGGGCTATGTCGGTTGGCCGCTGTGGGTGGTTCTTGTCGCGCTGCCGACGCTTCTGGTCTTTGCGCATCTTCCGAAATCGGTGAACCGCCTGCTGATCTGACCGGGCGGCCTGAGGGCCGTCCGATCCGCACAGGCAACGGCGGTCGCGGAAAGGGAATGGTGGGCGATAACGGATTTGAACCGCTGACATCTTCGATGTGAACGAAGCGCTCTACCGCTGAGCTAATCGCCCCACGGGCGCTATCTAGCGAGTCGCGCGGGCAGGCTCAAGGGGGAATGGCGCGCAAACCGGCACCTTTTTTGCAGTCAAAGCCGCATCTGCGGCGCATGTTTTCTGTTGACGTTTTCGTGAACACTGACAGGCTGCCTGTCGGGGGCCCCTGCCCCAGCAACCCAAAGAGGAAGCCATGAACATCGCCCGTGCCTTTCTGATCATCGGTGCGCTCTATCTCGTCGTCGGCATGTCGCTAGGCATCCACATGGGCGCGTCACAGCGTTTCACGCTGGCGCCGGTGCATGCGCATATCAATCTCGTCGGCTTTGCGCTGATGACCCTGTTCGGCCTCGTCTACCGGGTGATCCCGGCGATGGGGGCCGGTATCTTTGGCCGGCTGCATTTCTGGCTGTTCCAGCTTGGCGCCGTGGTCATGCTGAGCGGCCTCTATCTGCTCATCAGCGAGACCCTGCCCGCGCCCAGCGTCGGCCCGGTGATGGCCATCGCCGAGGTGGCGGTGCTGTTGGGGGTGGTGTCGTTCCTCGTCAATCTGTGGAAGAACGCCTGAACGAAAAAGGCCCGCCCCCGGGGTTCCGGGGGCGGGCCCTGTCACGGCGCGATCAATGCGCGGTGGCGCTGGGCAGGCTGTCGGCGCGGGCCAGCCGCGCGGCCTGAGCGGCCTCTTCGGCGGCCTCGTCCCAGTCGATGGCCTCGGGCGCGCGGACCAGTGCGTGTTTGAGCACCTCGCGGACGTGGCGGACCGGCACGATTTCCAGCCCGGCCTTCACGTTGTCGGGGATCTCGGGCAGATCCTTGGCGTTCTCCATCGGGATCATCACCTTGGTGATGCCGCCGCGCAGCGCCGCCAGCAGTTTCTCCTTCAACCCGCCGATCGGCAGCACGTTGCCGCGCAGCGTCACCTCGCCGGTCATCGCCAGATCGCGGCGCACCGGAATCCCGGTCAGCACCGAGACGATGGACGTGACCATGGCGACCCCGGCCGAGGGCCCGTCCTTGGGCGTGGCGCCTTCGGGGACGTGGACGTGGATGTCGATCGTATCGAAGCGCGGCGGCTTGACGCCGATCTCGGGCGCGATGGAGCGCACGAAGCTGGACGCGGCGTCGATGGATTCCTTCATCACATCGCCCAGCTTGCCGGTGGTCTTCATCCGGCCCTTGCCCGGCAGTTTCAGCGCCTCGATCTGCAGCAATTCGCCGCCCACCTGGGTCCAGGCCAGGCCGGTGACGACACCGACCTGATCCTCGGCCTCGGCCAGGCCGAAGCGGTGGCGCGGCACGCCGAGATACTCGTCCAGATTGGCCGCCGTCACCTCGACGCGCTTGTGCTGCCTGCGCACGATCTGCGTTACCGCCTTGCGGGCGATCTTGGCGATCTCGCGCTCGAAGTTCCGCACCCCGGCCTCGCGGGTGTAATGCCGCAGGATGGCGGTCAGCGCGTCATCCGAGATGCTGAGTTCGGATTTGCGCAGGCCGTGGTTCTTGATCGCCTTGGGCATCAGGTGGCGGCGGGCGATCTCGGATTTTTCATCCTCGGTATAACCGGCCAGCGGAATGATCTCCATCCGGTCCAGCAGCGGCCCGGGCATGTTATAGCTGTTGGCCGTGGTGATGAACATCACGTCCGACAGATCATATTCCACCTCGAGGTAGTGATCGACGAAGGTGGCGTTCTGTTCGGGGTCGAGCACCTCGAGCATCGCGCTGGCCGGGTCGCCACGGAAATCCTGCCCCATCTTGTCGATTTCATCGAGCAGGATCAGCGGGTTGGTGGTTTTCGCCTTTTTCAGCGCCTGGATGATCTTGCCCGGCATCGAGCCGATATAGGTGCGCCTATGGCCGCGGATTTCGGATTCGTCGCGCACGCCGCCCAGGCTGATGCGGATGAATTCGCGCCCGGTGGCCTTGGCCACCGACCGCCCCAGCGAGGTCTTGCCGACGCCCGGAGGGCCGACGAGGCACAGGATCGGCCCCTTCAGCTTGGCCGAGCGCGATTGCACGGCGAGATATTCGACGATGCGTTCCTTGACCTTGTCGAGGCTGTAGTGATCCTCGTCGAGCACCTTCTGCGCGCGGTCGAGATCCTTCTTGACGCGGCTTTTCACCCCCCAAGGCAGCGCCAGCAGCCAGTCGAGGTAATTGCGCACCACGGTGGCCTCGGCCGACATCGGGCTCATGGACTTGAGCTTTTTCAGCTCGGCCTCGGCCTTTTCGCGGGCTTCCTTGGAGAATTGCGTCGATTTGATGCGGTTTTCCAGCTCGGCCAGTTCGTTCTGGCCGTCCTCGCCGTCGCCCAGCTCCTTCTGGATCGCCTTCATCTGCTCGTTCAGATAATATTCGCGCTGCGTGCGCTCCATCTGCGACTTGACGCGGCTCTTGATCTTGCGCTCGACCTGCAAAACGCTGATCTCGCCCTCCATCAGGCCGTAAATCTTTTCCAGCCGCTCGGCGACATCGAGCGTCTCCAGCAGTTCCTGCTTGCGCGCCACATCGACGCCCAGATGCCCGGCGGCAAGGTCGGCCAGACGGCCGGGTTCACCGGCGTCGGCAATGGCGCTCAGCGCCTCTTCGGGGATGTTGCGCTTGATCTTGGCATAGCGTTCGAAATCGTCGGAAACCGCGCGGGTCAGCGCGGCGACGGTGTCGGCATCGCCCTCGGTTTCGGTCAGCAGCGTCGCTTCGGCCTCGAAATGCTGGTCGTTGTCCAGGAACCGGCCCAGCCGCACCCGGCGCTTGCCTTCGACCAGCACCTTGACGGTGCCGTCGGGCAGCTTGAGCAATTGCAGCACATTGGCGAGCACCCCGACGCCGAACATGCCGTCGGCGCCCGGGTCCTCGGCCGCGTGATCGACCTGGGTGACCAGCAGGATCTGCTTGTCGTCGCGCATCACCGTTTCCAGCGCGCGCACCGATTTGTCACGGCCCACGAAAAGCGGGACGATCATGTGCGGAAAGACCACCATGTCGCGCAGGGGCAAGACCGCATAGGCAGTGGATGAATTCGGCATACCTGACCTCAACTCGTTTCTTACGCCCGGCGGATCACCCGACCCGCGAGGCGCTTTCGCGTTCGCGTCATATCTGGGATCGTCGGGCCGGAAATTCAACCGACACTTTGTCCAACCTTGCCCCCCAGTGTGGCACAAGTATGCAGCGAAGGGGGCGGTTTTGCGGATTGGTTAAAAATGCGTCACGCAGGTGTTACCCGGCCGCGCCCTCGATCCGTTCCCATTCGTGCAGCAGATCGGCGCCGACCGGCCCGGCGCCGACCAGCCGCCAGCCCCGGGCGCCGATGCCGGTGACACCCAGCGCCGCCAGCCCGGGCGTGCCGTCGCCGCCGAACAGATGCCCGGCGCTGAACACCGCCAGCCGGTCCACCAGCCCGGCCCGCACCAGCGAGGCCGCCAGCCCGCCGCCGCCCTCGCACAGCACCCGCGTCAGGCCGCGCGCGCCCAGCAGCGTCAGCGCCCCGGCGATGTCGATATGTCCCAGCGCGTCGATGCCGCAGTCGATCAGCTCGGCCCCCTGCCCGCCCCAGGCCAGCCGCGCCGCCAGCGGCGCCTGCGGCCCGTGCAGCATCCAGACCGGGCTGTCGGGCGCGCTGCGCCCCAGCCGGCTGTCGGGCGCCAGCCCGAGGCGGCTGTCGGCGACGATCCGCACCGGCTGGCGGGTGACGCCCAGGTCGCGCACCTGCAGGTCGGGGTCGTCGGCGCGGGCGGTGCCGCCGCCGACCAGCACGGCATCGTGGCAGGCGCGCATCAGATGGACGCGGCGGCGGGCCTCGGGCCCGGTGATCCAGCGCGATTCCCCGGTGACGGTGGCAATGCGCGCATCCAGCGTCAGCGCCAGTTTCAGCGTCACCATCGGCCGCCCGCGGGTGAGGCGGCTGAGGAACCCGGCCTGCTGGTGCCGGGCGGCGGCGGCCTCGACCCCCTCGGTGACGGCGATCCCGGCGGCGCGCAGCAGGGCATGGCCGCGCCCGGCGACCCGCGGATCGGGGTCGGTCAGCGCCGTCACCACCCGCGCCACCCCGGCGCCGATCAGCGCCCCGGTGCAGGGCGGGGTCTGGCCGTGATGGGCGCAGGGTTCCAGCGTGACATAGGCGGTGGCGCCGCGCGCCGCCGCCCCGGCCTGCGCCAGCGCCCGCACCTCGGCATGCGGCCGCCCGCCCGGCTGGGTCCAGCCCCGGCCCAGCACCACGCCGTCCCTGACGATGACGCAGCCGACCGCCGGATTGGGCCAGACATTGCCCAGCCCCCGCGCGCCCAGCACCAGCGCCATGCGCATGAACCGGCTGTCAATCTCGGACAAGCCTGCGCCCCTTCATCTTGCCTCAAATACTCTCAGGGGGGTGAATTGGCCGCAAGGCCAAGAGGGGGGCGCGAGCGCCCCCCTGCCCCGGTCACTCCTCGCTCACCGGCGCCGGGCGCAGCTCGCTGACAAAGCGGTCGAAATCCCCCGCCGCCTGGAAATTCTTGTAGACCGAGGCAAAGCGCACATAGGCGACGGTGTCGATGCGCGCCAGCGTCTCCATGACGATCTCGCCGATCACCCGGCTGGGAATATCCGTCTCGCCCATCGATTCCAGCCGCCGCACGATGCCCGAGATCATCTGTTCGATGCGTTCGGGTTCGATCGGGCGTTTTTGCATGGCGATGCGGATCGAGCGTTCCAGCTTGTCGCGGTCGAAGGGTTCGCGCTTGCCCGAGGATTTGACCACCACGAGGTCGCGCAACTGCACGCGCTCATAGGTGGTGAAGCGCCCGCCGCAGGCCGGGCAGAACCGGCGTCTGCGGATCGACACATGGTCTTCGGCCGGGCGGGAATCCTTGACCTGACTATCGACATTTCCGCAGAACGGGCAGCGCATGACCTCTCCCTCGGGGCAGCTTGTGGGCAATCCACACGGACTATAGGCAAGCCGCGATAGCTTGGGTAGCGCAAAAGTGTTGCCCCCAGATCAGGGCCCCTCAGTCGATGACGACGACGCGCATGTTCTCCATCCCCTCTTCCTGCACCATGGCGAACAGCAGCGAGGCGTTGTCGGGGTGCAGCCGCACGCAGCCGGCGCTGGCCGGGCGGCCCAGGCGGCTGATCGCGTCGGTAGCATGGATGGCGTAATCGCCGTCATAGAAGATGGCGAAGGGCATCGGCGCGTTGTTGTAGCGGCTGGAGCGGTGCCAGCGCGACAGCCATTGCGGCGTCCATTCGCCGCGCGGGGTAATCTTGCCCGCGCGCGCGGTCGAGACCGGCCATTCATAGCGCAGCATGCCGTCGAGATAGACATGCATGGTCTGGGTCGAGACGCTGACGCGGGCAACGATGGCCTCGGCCCCGGCGGCGACCGGCGCCAGCAGCAGGGATGCCGCAAACGCGGCTTTCAACAGGATATTCATTCCAACCCCCCGGCAGGAAAAGATGTCGTTCAATCGGTCAGGCGTGGCAGCGCCTGTGACCAATTCCCGAAACCGGGGGGGAAGAGTCAAGATTTTCGGCGGATTTTTGCCGAGACGGGCTCAACCCGTTGCAATTCTGCCCGCATCGAGGCGCAAAATCCGGTCCATCCGCGCCGCAAGGTCCAGATTATGCGTGGCGATCAGCGCCGAGAGGCCGGAGTGGCGCACCAGATCCATCAGCACGCCGAACACCTGATCCGAGGTGCCGGGGTCGAGGTTGCCGGTGGGTTCGTCGGCCAGCAGGATGCGCGGCGCATTGGCCATGGCGCGGCAGAAGGCGACGCGCTGCTGTTCGCCGCCCGACAATTGCGCCGGGCGGTGGCGGGCGCGGGGCGCGAGGCCGACGCGGTCGAGCAGATCCTGCGCCCGCGCCTGCGCCCGGGCGCGCGGCACGCCATTGGCCAGTTGCGGCAGGATGATGTTCTCGGCCGCGGTGAATTCGGGCAGCAGATGGTGGAACTGATAGACAAAGCCGACCTGCTGGCGCCGTGCCGCGGTGCGGGCGTTGTCGCCCAGCCGGGTCATGTCGATGCCGTCGATCACCACCTGCCCGGCATCGGCGCTGTCCAGCAGCCCGGCGATATGCAGCAGCGTCGATTTCCCGGCGCCCGAAGGGGCGACCAGCGCCACCATCTCGCCGGGCGCCAGCGTCAGCGAGGCGCCGCGCAGCACCTCGACGGCGCCGGTGCCGTCGCCCTTGTAGGTCTTGACGATCCCGTCGAGGATCAGCGCCGGTTCACTCATACCGCAGGGCCTCGACCGGGTTCATCCGCGCGGCGCGGCGCGCCGGGAACAGGGTGACGATGAACGACAGGCCCAGCGACAGCGACACAGCTTTCAGCACATCGACCAGTCTGAGTTCGGCGGGCAGTGCATAGATGCCGCGGATCGACGCATCCCAAACCCCGCCGCCCGCGACATAATTCACGAAGGTGAAGATCGGGTCGATATAGAGCGCAAACAGGCAGCCCGCGACGACGCCGATGGCGGTGCCGACCACGCCGACCAGCGAGCCGCACAGAAAGAAGATCCGCAGGATCGAGCCTTCGCTCAGGCCCATGGTGCGCAGGATGCCGATGTCGCGGCCCTTGTTCTTGACCAGCATGATGAGGCCGGAAATGATGTTCATCGCCGCGATCAGCACCAGAATGGACAGGATGATGAACATCACGTTGTCCTCGATGTCGAGGGCGCGCAGGAACGATCCGGCGCTGTCGCGCCAGGTCCAGATCATCGCCCGCTCGCCCCCGGCGCGCAGCAGCGGATAGGTGACATTCTCGACGTTCTCGGGGTCGTCGAGCATGATTTCCAGCTCGTCGGCCACCCCGTCGCGGTTGAAGAAGGTCTGTGCCTCGGTAAAGGGCAGATAGGCGCGGGTGCGGTCGATGTCATAGCGCCCGGCGCTGAAGATATAGACCACCTCGTAGGTATTGACGCGCGGCGAGGTGCCAAAGGCGGTTTGCGCCCCTTCGGGCGACAGGATGCGGATGCGGTCGCCGACCTGGGCCTGGATGTCGCGCGCCACGCCCTCGCCGATGGCGATCCCCTCGTTGAACCGGGCGATGTCGCCGCGGGCGCGGTCGGATTGGGCGATGCGCGGGATTTCCAGCAGATCCTCGTAGGCGATGCCGAACACCTCGACCCCGGCGCTGCGGCCGTTGTTGGTGGCCATGACCTGCCCCTTGACCAGCGGCGCGACCGAAGCCACGCCCGGCACCGCGGCGAGGCGTTCGGCGACCTCGGCGTAATCCTCGACCGTGCGGGTCATCTGGCCCGAGGGCGTGACCGAGGCGGTGTAATAGATCGTCGCATGGGCATTGGCGCCCAGCACGGTATCGACGAACTCCGCCCGAAAGCCGGAGCGCACCGCCAGCGTGGCGATCAGCGCAAAGACCGCCAGCGCCACGCCGATCAGCGAAATGAGGGTCATCACGCTGACCCCGCCCTCGGCCCGGCGGGCGCGCAGATAGCGCCAGGCGATGGCCCATTCGAAGGCGGCAAAGGGCGGAGTCCTGGCGGGCTGGGCTGCGGGCATCGGGGCGGGCGTATCCGTCAAGGGGGCGCTGGGAGGCATGGGCGCGCGCAAGGTCGGGCGAAAGCGGGACGTGGTCAAGGGGGGGCGTGGTCACGCGCGCGGCATGTATGGTATACTTTACATTATGTGCGCTGCATATTACCAAATGTCTGAATGATTCGACCCTTGAGGCCAGCCATGTCCTTTTCCGAACGCAGCATCATCGCCGAGCTGGTCTCATCGCTGCTGGTGGTGGTCCTGTTCGTCTGGCTGATCGCCGGGCGCCATGCGCAGGGCGCCTTCGATGGCCCGGACGGGCTGATGCTCTGGGCGCGGCAGGTGTTGTGGATGATCCCGGCCGGGATCGGCGTCAGCCTTCTGGTGACGCTGCTGCTGGCGGCGCTCTATCACGCCACCACCCGCGCCGCCTTTGACGATCTGGTCGATGAACGCGACCGCATGATCGCCGGTTTCGGCTGGCGGGTGACGGCGATTGCGATTTCGACGGGATTTGTCGGCGCGCTGGCGGCGCTGGCCTGGGGCCTGCCGGTGTTCGTGGCGCTGAACCTGATGCTGGGCGCCTTTGCGCTGGGCGATATCAGCGGCAATGTGGCCAAGTTGCTGCGCTATCGGCTGGGGATCTGAGGCGTGGCGCGGATTTCCAACACCATCCGGCGGCTGCGGTTCGATGCGGGCGAGATGACGCAAAAGGATCTGGCGGAAAGGGTCGGTGTCACCCGGCAGACGATTCTGGCGCTGGAGGCGGGGAAATACGCGCCGACGCTGGATCTGGCGTTCCGCATCGCCCGGGCTTTTGGCAAACCTCTGGAGGAGGTATTTACCTATGACGACTGAAACCATGCGGGCGGCCACCGCCCGGCGTTATGGCGGCCCCGAGGTGATGGCGATCGAGGCGCTGGCGGTGCCGCAGCCCGGCCCCGGGCAGGTGCTGGTGCGCGTCGAGGCCTTTGGCGTGACGCGCGGCGATGCCCGCATCCGCGGGCTGGACGTGCCGCGCGGCATGGGGCTGGGGGTGCGGCTGGCCTTTGGCCTGCGCCGCCCGCGCCGGGTGGTGCCGGGGCGCGAATTCGCCGGGGTCGTCGCCGGGCTGGGCGCCGGGGTGCAGGGCTGGGCCCCGGGCGAGGCGGTGCTGGGCATCACCGACGGGATGCAGTTGGGCGCCGGGGCGGAATATCTGTGCGTCTCGGCCAGCGGGTTGCTGGCGCGGCGGCCCGCGGGGATGGCGGCGACCGAGGCGGCGGGCACGCTGTTCGGCCTGATGACGGCGGCGGATTTCCTGCGCGATCAGGCCGGGTTGCAGCCGGGCGAGCGGGTGCTGGTGAATGGCGCGACCGGCGCGGTGGGGGTGGCGGCGCTGCAGGTGGCGGCGCTGACCGGCGCGCGGGTGACGGCGCTGTGTTCCCCGGCCAACCACGACCTGGCCCGCGCGCTGGGCGCCGAGACGGTGGCGGATTACCGCGCGGGGCTGCCCGCGGGACCGTTTGATCTGGTGCTCGACATCGCGGGCACGCTGCCCTGGCGGCGGGCGCTGCCGCTGCTGGCCCCCGGCGGGCGGCTGGCGCTGGTGACGGCGGATCTGGCCGGGCAATTGGGTGCGTTGCTGCGGCCACGGCGGGGCGGGCGGCGGCTGGTGGCGGGGATCGTCAAGGAAAACCCGGCGGCGCTGGCCCGGGCGCTGGATCTGTGGGCGCAGGGCTGCCGCCCGGTCATCACCGCCCTGCCCTTCGCGCAGATCGTCGAGGCGCATCGCCTGGCCTCGGGCGGGCACAAGCGGGGCGCGGTGGTGGTGACGATGGGTTCAGCCGATCCGGCCGAGGGCCGGGAAAGCCTCGATCAGCCAGAATGAGAAATCGGCCATCGCCCCGGTAATCAGCGCCAGCCCGACCAGCACCAATAGCAGGCCCATCGCCCGCTCGATCCAGCGCATCCAGGGCTTGATGCGGTTCATCAGCCCCAGCGCCCGGGTGATGAACACGGCGGCCAGAAAAAACGGCAGGCCCAGCCCGACGGCATAGGCCGCCAGCAGCGCCGTGCCGCGCGTCACCGAGTCCTCGCTGGCGGCGAGGGTGATGATCATGCCCAGGATCGGGCCGATGCAGGGGGTCCAGCCAAAGGCGAAGGCCAGCCCCAGCACATAGGCGCCAAAGGCCGAGCCGCCGCGGTTGTCGGCCTGCAGCCGCGCCTCGCGCATCAGCAGCGGGATGCGGAACAGCCCCAGAAAATGCAGCCCCATGACGATGACCACCACGCCCGCGACCTGCGCGAAGGTCTCGCGGTAGGCCAGGAACAACTGGCCGAGGCTGGAGGCGGTGAAGCCGAGGAACAAAAAGACCGTGCTGAGCCCCATGACGAAGAACAGCGCCGGGACCGTCGCCGGGCTGAGGCCGCGGCTTTCGGTCAGGTCGCGCATCGAGATGCCCGACATATAGGCCAGATACGGCGGCACGATGGGCAGCACGCAGGGGCTGAGAAAGGACAGCAGCCCGGCCGCCAGCGCCACAATCAGCGAGGGCAGCAGGGCCGCATCGAAAAGGTCGATCCCGAACATGGCTGGCTCCGCTGGGTGGGTCTGTCATAGACGCGCGCCCCCCGTTCGTCACGGGGGGCGCGGTTCACTTCCGGCTTATCGGCCGCGGTTGCGGCGCGACACGGGGTCGCGGATCAGCTCTTGCGGGCCCACCATCCGGCGCGGCGCGGGCGCGTGGGATCGTTGGACGGCTCGTCGCCGGTGGGCGACGACGGCATTTCCACCGGGGCCTCGGCGGGGATTTCCACCGGCGCCTCGGCGGGCACCTCGGCCGGGGTTTCGACCGGCGCCTCGACGGGAGCCTCGACCGGCGCCTCGACGGGCGTTTCGACCGGCGCCTCGGCGGGTTGCTCGACCGGCCCTTCGGGGGCCGGTGCGGGCGTGGGGGCCGGTTCGGGGGCTGGTTCGGGCTGAGGCTCGCTGGCCGCCGTCACCGCCTCGTCGGCCTTGGGCTTGCGGCGGGTACGGGTACGCTTTTTCGGCGCCTCGGCCTCGACAGCCACCTCGGCGACCGCCTCGGCCGGGGCCTCGACGGGGGCTGCGGCGGCCTCGGCCTCGTCGGCGCGGGGTTTGCGCGTGCGGGTGCGGCGCTTGCGGGCGGGTTTCTCACCCTCGGCACCCTCGGCCTGCGGTTCGACCGGCTCGGCTGCGGCCTCGACCGGGGCCTCGACGGGCGCCTCGGCGCTCACCGCGCCGGTTTCACCCTCGTCGCTGTCGTCGCCATTGTCGTCGTCACCGTTTTCCTCGCCCTCGTCGCGGGCCTCGCCGTCCTGGCCGCCGCGACGACGCCGACGCCGACGCCGCTTGCGTTTGCTGCCATCGCCGTTGTCGGGCCGGGCGCTGTCGGTGCGCGGCTCGGCGCGGGCCTCGCCCTCGGCCTCGTCGCTATCCGCCTCGGCCACCGGCTCGGCGATTTCCTCGGCCTCGACGGATTCGTCGAATTCCTCGGCCATCTCGTCGTCGATGTCGGACATGGTCTGCGCATCGAGCGAAACCACCTGCGTCGCCGGGATGCTGACGATCCGCGTCGCGGTCTTGAACTTCTCGATGGTGTAATCCGGGCTGATCAGCGAGGGGTCGGCCTCGAGCCGGATCGCCATGCCATAGCGGATTTCGATCTGCGCCAGATGTTCGCGCTTGGAGTTGAACAGATAATTGACGATGCCGATCGGCGCCTTGACCAGCACTTCCTTGGAGCGGTTGCGCGTGCCCTCCTCTTCCAGCGCGCGCAGGATCTGCAGCGCGAGGGAATTGTCGGACCGGATCAGCCCGGTGCCGTGGCAATGCGGGCAAGGCTGGGTCGTCGCCTCGATCATGCCGGGGCGCAGGCGCTGGCGGCTCATCTCCATCAGGCCAAAGCCGGAAATCCGGCCGACCTGGATGCGCGCGCGGTCATTGCGCAGCGCCTCCTTGATGCGCTTTTCGACGGCGGCGTTGTTCTTGCGCTCTTCCATGTCGATGAAGTCGATGACGATCAGACCGGCCAGGTCGCGCAGGCGCAACTGGCGGGCGATCTCGTCGGCGGCCTCGAGGTTGGTCTTGAGCGCGGTATCCTCGATGGAACCTTCGCGCGTCGATTTGCCCGAGTTGACGTCGATGGCCACCAGCGCCTCGGTCACGCCGATGACGATATAGCCGCCCGATTTCAACTGCACCGTCGGGTTAAACATGCTGCCGAGATAGCTTTCGACCTGAAAGCGCGCGAACAGCGGCATGGATTCGGCATAGCGAACCACGCTGCGGGCATGCGCGGGCATGATCATCTTCATGAAGTCCTTGGCGGTGCGATAGCCGCCCTCGCCCTCGACCAGAACCTCGTCGATGTCCTTGTTGTAGAGATCGCGGATCGACCGTTTGATGAGGTTGCCCTCTTCATAGATCGGCGCCGGGGCGATGGATTTCAGCGTCAGGTCGCGGATCTGCTCCCAGACGCGGAACAGGTATTCGTAATCGCGCTTGATCTCGGGCTTGGTGCGGTTGGCGCCGGCGGTGCGGATGATGAGCCCGGCGCCCTCGGGCACGTCGAACTCGCCGGCGATTTCCTTGAGCTTCTTGCGGTCGGCGGCGTTGGTGATCTTGCGGCTGATGCCGCCGCCGCGGGCGGTGTTGGGCATCAGCACGCAATAGCGCCCGGCCAGCGACAGATAGGTGGTCAGCGCGGCGCCCTTGTTGCCGCGTTCTTCCTTGACCACCTGCACCAGCATGATCTGGCGCACCTTGACCACTTCCTGGATCTTGTAGCGCCGGGCGCGGGTGCGCCGCGGCGGGCGCACCTCGTCGGACACATCCTCGTCGGCGACCGATTCGATCTGGTCGTCGATGTCGCTGGCGTGGTCGGCGGCGCGGTAAGGCTCGCGGTCGTCGTCGCTGCGGGCGCGCGGCGCCTCGGTCGTGGCTTCGGCGGCCTCGTCCTCGTCGAGTTCGACGATATCCATCGCGCCGTAGGTGCGATGCTCCATGCCTTCGGCCTGGGCGGCGACCGGGGCCTGCGAGGGGGCCTCGGCGGTATCAGTGCCCGGGTCGGCGGCGGTGTCGGTGTCGGTGTCGGCGCTCACCTGTTCCCCGGCGGCGCTGTCCTCGGCCGGGGTGTCGCCCTCGACGGCCGGACGGGCGGCGCGGGGCTGATCCTCGTCGCGGCGGCGGCGCGGGCGGCGGCTTTGTTCCTCGTCCTGATCGCGGGCCAGCGCGCGCTCTTCCTCGAGCAGGGCTTTGCGGTCGGCGACCGGGATCTGGTAATAATCAGGGTGGATCTCGGCAAAGGCCAGAAAGCCGTGCCGGTTGCCGCCGTAATCGACGAAGGCGGCCTGCAGCGAGGGTTCGACCCGCGTTACCTTGGCGAGATAGATGTTCCCGGCCAACTGGCGTTTGTGGATGGTTTCAAAATCGAATTCCTCGACCTTGTTGCCGTCCAGCACCACGACGCGGGTTTCCTCCGCGTGGGTGGCATCGATGAGTAGCTTCTTTCCCATTGTGACTCTCTCGCCCCGGACGGCAGAACGCGCGGTCCCGAGGGGCCGCGCGCATTGACATCGGGGGGGAAGGTGATGGCGGTGCCCGGCGCCAGCGGACGGAGGGCGGCGCAATCGCGCGTCCCGTTCACGTTCCAAGCTGAGGCGCGCCTTAGCATCGCGGTTTCAGGCTCCGACGCCGCGTGCTGGCACGCGCCGCCCATTCAAGACCGGGCCGACCCAAGGGCCTGACCGGGCATTCCAACGGCTTTGAGGGCCGATCCCGCCCGGCATCTCACCCTGCGGGAGAGTCGGGCTGTGAATTTCGTGCGACAGATGCAAGACACCGCGCCCGGCAAACATAGGGGCGAAGGGCTGCCGGGTTCAATGGGGAAAATGCGCGCGTGAACAATCGGCGCGCGGGCGGCAGGGTTAAGGAGGGGGGCCAGCCCCCCTCGGCGCGTGCCGCGCCTCACCCCCCGGGATATTTGCGGAACGAAGATCGGGCGCGGTTAAGGTCTGGTTAACCGCGCCCCTCTTTGCTCTGAAAATATCCGCGGGGGTATCCAAAGGGGGCCCGCGGGTCCCCTTTGGCGAGGGGGTTTGGGGGGCGAGCAGCCCCCCAACGC
>JAANMY010000064.1_pt1 | contig 125426 bp, 109 predicted proteins | sample 7279691 | NCBI WGS metagenome assembly JAANMY01 (sample SAMN14094543, study PRJNA606508) | bioreactor metagenome | isolation source: A lab-scale SPAN reactor treating ammonium-rich wastewater day 388 | place: Ireland: Galway | collected 2018-02-07
TGAAGGGATCCCCGTCGACGCGGCTGGATGAGCGCGACGTCGTGCTGGTGCAGGCGAGGGCCTCGGCGCGACAGCGGGTGCGGCGCGATGCGCAAGGCCGCGAACGCGTTGAGACCGTGGATGTCGAGCCGGACATCGACGCCCTGGCGCGGCGGCTGGTAGCGGTTGTCAAGCATGACGGGCGGGATCTGCTGCTGATGAACCTGCTGATGCAGTCGCAGGCGCTGGCGGCGGAGGCCAAGCGCCACCTGGGATCGGTTCTGGACGAACGCGCGGACCAGATCATCCGCCGGTACATGTGGCGCAGCGGGGCGGTGGCGGCGGCGGTGCCGTTTGCGAGTGTGGACATCGCGGCCGGTCTTAGCATCTCGACGAAGATGGTGCTCGAACTGGCCCGCATATACCGCCAGCCCGTGGACCTCGACACCGCGCGGACGCTGCTCAAGGAGCTGGGTCGGAATCTGGCGACGATCCTTGGTTCGCACGCGGTCGGGCCGGCGCTTGCGTCGCTGGCGGGCTCGGCGCTCAAGACGGTGCCGGGCGTGGGCACGATCACCGGCGGGCTGGTGCAGGGGCTTGCCCAGGCGCTGGTGACGCGGTGGATCGGCCGCGTGTTCGTGGTGTATTTCAAACAGCAGATGCACGCACCGGCCGGCGGACTGGCGGGTGTGGCGCGGCGGCAATGGGACGAAATGCTGCGCGACGAAGGTCTGGGGAAGCTGGCGCGCGAGGCGGCGCAACACCTGAGCGCAAGCGATGACAGGCGGGATCGGCCGGCATGAGCGAGCACGGGCACGAACACGACCGCGGTCATGCGTCCGCCCATGACATGCAGTACGAGCAGGCGCGGCAGACCGTGCAGCGCACACTCGGCGATCTGGCCCAGTGCACCGAGGCCGAGCGGGCGGAGTTGGAAGCCGAGGCACGACACCTCGAAGCCACGACGGCCAAGCTCGAGACCGGCCGCGTGGATATCGCCGTGGTCGGCGAGATCAGCACGGGCAAGAGCGCACTCATCAACGCCCTGGTTGGCGAAGCGAGGGCCGAAGTGGATGTGCGCGGCGGGTGGACGCGGCAGGCCTGGCATGTTCCGTGGGATGGCGCGGGCTATGTCATGCCCGGACTGGGCCAGTCCAGCGTCGTGCTCATCGACACGCCGGGACTCAATGAAGTCGACGGGCAGCAGCGGGCCCAGATCGCCGACCAGACCGCCCGCCATGCGGACGTGATTCTCTTTGTCACCGATTCGGATCTGAACCATGTTGAGTTCACGGCTCTCAAGCTTCTGGCCGAGGCGGGTAAACCCCTGGTGCTGGTGCTCAACAAGGCCGACCTCTATACCGAGGTTCAGTTGGCGCAATTGCGGGCGGCGCTGGCTGCACGCCTGGGCGAACTGGTGGGCGAGCAGGATCTGATCGCGACGGCTGCGAACCCGCGTCCGGTCGAGGTGCTGGTCGAGGCGGCGGATGGATCGGTGTCGCGCGAGCGGCGCGAGTCGAAGCCGGATGTCGAAGCGTTGAAGCTGCGTGTTCTCGAACTGCTGGAGCGCGAGGGTAAAGCGCTGGCGGCGCTCAACGCCGCGCTGTACGCCGCGGACGCCAGCGACCGCATCGCCTCGGTGAAGATCCGCCTGCGCGATCAGACCGCCCGGCGTCTGATCTGGAGTTACGCCGCGTCGAAGGCGGTCGCCGCGGCCGCCAATCCACTGCCCGCCCTGGATGTCGTGGGCGGCACGCTGGTGGACGCGAGCATGGTGGTGGCGCTGGCCCGCCTGTATCGCATCCGTCTGACCACGGCCCATGCGTCGAGGCTGATCAACGCGATTCTTCAGGCGGCCGGCTGGGTGACGCTCTCGGAAATCGCCACGCATGTGGGCGCCTCGCTGCTGAAGGGGTTGACGTTCGGCCTGAGCACGCTGATCACCGCGCCGGTACAGGGTGCAGCCGCGGGATATGGCTCGTTCATCGTGGGGCAGGCGGCGAAATACTATTTCGAGCACGGGGCGAGCTGGGGCGGCCGCAGCCCCAAGGCCGTGGTGCGCGAGATCATCGAGGCCAGCGATCGGGCGTCGATTCTCGAACGGCTCAAGGACGAGGTCTGCGCGCGGCTGCGACGCAACCGGCACGCGCGCGGCGATGAACGTGAGGTTTGACGGCCATCGCACGGCCGTCGGGATTACGATGGGAACCGCAGCACCCCCACGTCACATCGAGGGGCTGCGGGTGGCTGGCGGCGGAGCGTTGGCCGCATCTCTTCAAAGTCGGCCCAGGCCTGGAGGTGAATGATGATCGAAAGTCACGCCATTCGAAATCGGGGCGCGGTGGTCACGGTGCTGCTGGCATGGAGTGTTATGTATGGCGGCGCGGCATGGGCCCAGGGGCCGCGCGTGTTCGTGGCCGAGTCTCAGCCGGCCGAGGCCAAGGACTGGTTCGACAGCGGCGTGCTGGCGCGGGAGCTGTTCCGCCAGGCCCTGCTGGTTGCCGCGCGTGATGAGCTGAATCTGCCGACGCGCGATGTGGTCCTGGGCGAACCGCGGGTTGACGATCAACCGGTAATCGGCCTGCTCATGCACGCGGAGCGCGGGTATCGCATCCGCCTCACGGTGACGATGCGGATGGCGCCTGACGGCCCGGAAGGGCAGATGCGACTGCCGGACATCGCGTGGCGGCCGTCCGGACCGGCGGATCGCTGGCCCCTCCTGCTTGACGCGGCGGAACAGGCCTCGCGCCAGGACATGCCGAAGATCCTGCGCCGAGCCCGATTCCAGGGTGAGGCGCTGGCTCTCTCGCCCGAGCGTGCGATCCCGGACGACATGGGGGCGAAGCTGGCGGCGATCGACTTGTTCAGTCAGTTCGAAGCGGTGCGCCAGGCCCACCTGCTTGCGGCCGAGTGGGGCCAGTCGCCGGCGACGTTGGCGGCTCTGATTCGCGGTTACGCGAATCTGTCCATACTGACGGATCATTTCTGGTCGCCGATGTCCAAGGCCCTGGGAGCGCGGTCGCTGCTGTATGCGCAGCGCTGGTGTGCGCGGGAACCGGATCGGCCCGAACCGCTGTGGCATCGCGCGTATGCGTGGTGGGCGGTGGGCGTGCCCCGGCAGGCGCAGCTCGATCTGGCCGCGGCCGACGCCTTGCACGATGGGCAGACGCTTGAGCAGGCGACCGACGTGAACCGCCCGGCATGGCTGGACCTGCTGCGTCTGGCGCTGGTCCATGACTATGCGACCCTCCTGGCGCGGGTGGATGCGGCCGATGCCGAGGCGGGGCTGGCGGGCTTGCTCGCGGTGCGGGTCGTCGAGATCGACGCGGGCACAAGCCTGACGGTGTCGGTGACGCGCAAGGCCCAGAAGGCCGCGCCCGATTCACTGTGGCTGGTGGATGTGCTGGCCCAGGTCGCGGGCGTGGCGCTCAACCATCGGGTGACGTATGAAGGGCCGGAACTGCTGGCGTCGTTGCTTCAGCGACGGTTGCCGCCGGTGGTGCGATCACGCCTGCCGCAGGACGCGGAGAGTTACCGGCGGGCGCCGACGCGGCGGGATGCGGCCGTCGCCCTGATTCAGGTGACGAGGGAGGCGACGGCCCTGGCGCTGACGTGGTCGGACGATGACGGCGGCGAAGCCGATGCGGCCGCGGGCCTGGAACGGGCCGGGCTCAGCTGGGCGGTGTTGGGCACGATGATCGACGAGGCCAACGTCCTGCAGATGGCCCGGCGCTTGCGGTTCGAGGCCCGCGATCTGGCCTGGAGCCACGAGCACGTCGAGAAGTTCGTCGCCTCCCTGATGCCGGCCGTGGAGCACCACCCTTTCGCGGCGTACTTCAAGAGCTGGGCGCTGCGGCTTCCCGATGAGCAGGCGAAGGCGGCCGAGCTGTTCGCGGCGATCGACGCGCCCGATATCGGCCTGTCGTCGCAGTGGGTGACGCAGCGGGCCAGCAGTCTGAACGTCTGGCCGTCGGTCTCCGAGCTGGCGCTGCGGCGCAGCTGGAACATCGACGCCACGCAACGCGACCTCTACCACGCGATGTCGGTGTGGCGAACGGCGGAGAATCGACGCTGGCTGCTGGGCTGGATGCGCGGCATCGCCCCGACAAGTCCCGCGACGGTGGCCCAGATGATCTACCTCGCCGAGAAGGAAGAAGACGTCGCCGAGGTCGACGCACGCCTGGAGCAGTGGATGCGCGATTACCGCGACCATCCGGGGGTGCTCCGCGCGATCGTCGGGGCCCTGAAGGACCGCGAGCGCCTGGACGAGGCGATTCCGCTGCTGGAACACTACATCGACATCGCGCCCGCGAGCTGGCCCATCGACTACCTCGCGTGGATCTACCAGCAGCGCGATGACGACGCGAAGTGGCTTGAGACCAAGAAGCGACGCTTCGAGTTTGCCTCCCATGGCCTGGACCACGCCCAGGCGGCTAACGATATCGCCAACCGCCTGATGTATCGCGGCAGGTTCGACGAAGCCCTGCCCTGGGCTGAGCAAGCGGCGCAGTCCGGCGCGGGCTGGGCGATGACGACGCTCGCGGCCTGTTACGAGGGCCTCGGTCGCCTCCCGGAGGCTGAACACATGATCCGGCGCGTCGCCCACCGGTATGAGGCATCGCAACTCAACTGGTATCTGTGGTGTCGACGGACGGGTTATGGCGACGTGGTGGCGGCGGCGGACTTCGCGGCCGAGCAGTTGGCGGCGGTGCGCAGCGGCGAGCCGGCGTTCTCACTGGACGACTGGACTCGGATCTCGGTGCGTGTGCATGACGATGATCTGAACGCCGTCGCCGCTGCGGCCGAGGCGGCTTACACGCAACCGGATCAGATATCGTGGGGTCTCATGGCCGCGACGGTTTGCGATCAGGTGGGCGATATCGAGCGTCGCGATGCTCTGATGCGGCGCCTGCTGGCGGACTGCGAGCAGAAGAAGTGGGACGGCTGCCTGGAACTGTTCAAGGCTGTCACCAGTGCATGGGCAGGCGATACAACATCGCTACCTGCGGAGAAGCTGGACGAACTGGTGAACAACAGTGGATCGAGTATGGACAACTGGGCGCGGCTGATGCTGGCCGAAGTCTTGTGGCGGCTGGATCGGCGTGACGAATCGCGGGCCCTGCTCGCCAGGGAATTGAAGCTGACCAGCATCTCATGGACCGGCTACCACTGGGCCTGGAAGCTGGCCGAATGGATGGAGCTTGACCCGCGGCAGGTGCGAGGCTGGCCGGACGTGGCGCCGCGGGCGCTGGATCCCGCAAGGGTTCCGATGCCGGCTCAGACGGCGCCGTCCGCCCCGCCAGCTCCGTGAGGCGGTGTCACAGCCCATCCGGAGCCAGCGGGTGAACCATCCGTCGATGCGGGCCGACGCCGGGGATGAGGAAGATCTCCGAGTCCGTCCGCCAGCCCATGCGGCGGTAGAAGTCCACAGCCTCGGTGCGGGCGTGACACCACAGCAGGCTGGCGCCGAGGTCACGCATCTGGCTGCATCCCAGGGACAGCAGCGCCCGGCCCAGTCCCTGCCCTTGCCAAGGCTCGTCGGTGGCCATGCCGCGCAGGCGCATGGCGGGCCGGCTGGCATAATCTTCGGGTAGAAAGCTCAGGCACGCGAGGCAGCGAGCCTCGGATGAGGTGTCGGTGGTGAACGCCCCGAAGTGGCGGGCTGTGGGATTGTTGTCGCCGTCGAAGTTCGCTTCCTGCACCGGCCGGCCTGGGCGCAGCACGCGATGCCGCAGGTCGAGAATCTCCTCGACCGCGGCCGGGCGCAGTATGAGCGTCTGGCCTCGCAGGGTGAGCTGCTGCATGCGCGTCATCATAGGCTGGCGGCAACGGCAAGGGCCCGCAAGCCGCCGCCTTGCCGGCCGGTTCATGGCTGTTAGAGTGCCGGCCCAGGGAGTTCAGCGATGCCGATGCGAGACTGGCCGGCCGAAGTGATCGAATTCCGCGACCCCGTCAGCGGCGCCAGCGTGCGTCAGCTCACCGACCACCGCGCCCACAGCCACCACCTCTACTTCACCAACCCCGGCTGGTTCGCCGGCGGGCGCAAGCTGCTGATCGCCTCCGACCGCGGCAACCGCGCGAACCTCTATGCCGTCGAACTGGCCAGCGGCGCCATCGAGCAACTGACCGATCTCGAACCTGTGAGCAAACCCCGCGAATTGAGCTTCCTGCGCGCCTCGGTCAATCCCGTGCGCGATGAAGCCTACTTCTGGTATGGCCGACGCCTGATCGCCCTCGACCTGGTTTCGAAGAAGCAGCGGACGCTCTACGAGGTGCCCGACGGCTTCATCGACTCCATGAGCAACGTCACTGCCGACGGACGTTACGTGTGCGCCGGCCTGTTCGAGGATCTGTCAGGCCGCATCCGCACCGATCTGGAGCACGGGTACGTCGGCTTCGCCCAGACGTGGGAGGCCCGTCCGCTGTCGCGCGTCATCCAGGTGGCTGTGGACGGCTCGGGGGGCCGCGTCGTCCACGAGGAGCGGAGCTGGATCGGCCACGTCAACACCTCGCCCACCCAGCCGCACCTGCTGACTTTCTGCCACGAAGGACCGTGGGACAAGGTCGATCACCGCATCTGGGGCCTGGACGTGCGTGACGGTCGGGCGTGGAAAATTCGCCCCTGCGAGCAGGGTGAATACCTCGGTCATGAGTACTGGCTGGCTGACGGCCGGCGCGTCGGCTACCACGGCCGCACGCCCGCCGGGCCGGTGTACGGCTGCATCGGTTACGACAACACCGACCGCGTCGAGGCGCCGTTCCCGCACGACTCGATCCATTTCCACAGCAACGATCTGTCGCTGATCGTCGGCGACGGGACGCACAGCCGCCGGCAGGTATTGCTGTGGCGTTATCGCGACGGCGCATTCGAGGGACCGCGCGTGCTGTGTGAGCACCGCGGATCGTGGCATGTGCAACAGTTGCATGTGCATCCGCGTTTTTCGCCGGACGGTCGGCAGGTGGTGTTCACCGCCGACCCGCAGGGCTACGGCCAGGTGTTTCTGGTCGATGTTCCCGATTTTGAAGCGCTGTCCGAGCGGACGTGAAGAGACGCAGGCGACGGCTCGGGAGGAATGGGAAACGTGGACTGGGCGTATCTGCTTAAGAGCGTCATTGGCCTGCTGGCGGTCACCGATCCGGTGGGCGTTGTGCCGATCTTTCTATCGGTGACGTCCGGTCAGTCGCGGCCGGAGCTTCGCAAGATCATCTGGCGGACGACCGTCACGGTGCTCATCACCCTGACGGTGTTCGCGTTGATCGGGCAGGGCATTCTGTGGGCCTTCGGCGTGACGCTCCCGGCTGTGCGGACCGGCGGCGGCCTGCTGCTGGTGCTCATGGCCCTGCCGATGCTTCAGGGATCGATCAGTCCCGGCAAGCAGAGCCCCGCTGAGGCGGCGGAGATCATCAACCGCCGGTCGGTCGCCATCGTGCCGCTGGGTATTCCGCTTCTTGCCGGGCCGGGCGCGATCAGCGCCGTCATGCTGCTGGCCCAGCAGGCGGAAACGCCCGCGCGCATGGGCGTGCTGGCGATCGCCATCGCGGCCACGGGCCTCGCGGTTTACCTGTGTCTGCGACTGGCGGGCCGTTTGCAGCGGCTTTTCGGCGAGACCGAGCGGGCTGTGCTCAACCGGGTGGTCGGCCTCATCACGCTGGTGATCGGCGTGCAGTTCATGGCCGACGGGTTGAAGGGATTGTTCCCCGCGCTCGCGGGCGCGTGAGCGGAGGCGGACGATGATCGACGTCATTGTGGCCCTGGACACCGAAGACTACGTCACCCCGCAGGCGTGGGACGCCCAGAAATGGTGGGCCGACGAACTGGCGGCTCGCGGCATTCGAGGGTCGTTTCAGTGCGTGGCCGAACTGATCCGCACGCTCAAGCGCGAGGGACGCGGGGACGTGATCGACGCCCTGGCGGCCCATGAGATCGGCTACCACACCGATTTGCACTCCGTCCCGCCTACGCACGCGCATGCCCTGGCCTGTCTACCCTTGGCCGACGCGATCGCCTGGGTCATGCGCGCTGAAGCCGCCGGCTTCGCGGAACTCATCGCCACCTTCGGCCGCGTGCCCGTCAGCTTCTGCCCGCCCGGCGACGTCTGGACGCCCGCGACGATCCTCGCCCTCGCCCGCATGGGCATCAAGGTCTGGGCTGGCTCGACCGCGTTCGCCGCTCCCGGCCGGATCGGCTGGTGCCTGGGCATGCTTTCCTACGCCTACCACGTCGGCTTCGACGACCACCACTGGCGCGAGGACGGGGCCGCCCGCTTCCTCGCCGCCTTCAACGACTTCGCCGCCCGTGCCGCCGCGGCCAGCGCACAACCCGTTGTCTGCATCTGGACGCATCCGACCATGCTCGTCACGTCGCGTTTCTGGGACGTGCCCTTCACCGGCGGCAGGCCGGTCGCCCGCGAAGACCTGCACCCCGCGCCGCTGCGTCAGCCGCACGAGGTGCAACGCGCCAAGGACAACGTGCAGCGCGTCCTCGATATGCTGCAGTCGCGCAAGGACATCCGCTTCGTCGACCAGGCCGCGCTCTACGCCCGCTCTACCGCCCATGACACGCATCGCTGCGATCTTGACGCCCTGCTGGCCCAGCGCGGCCTGCAACCGGGTCAGGAACACCTGTTGCTGGACATTGACGATGTGGCCGACCGCAGCGACGCCGACGCCTTGGGCGTCCGCTTCAATCACCGCTGGCCGCCCCTGCCGCGCGACTTGGACTGGTCCAACCTCGAATCCCAGGCCCGCCGCCTGCTCTGGACCCGCCAGCCCGCGTGAGTGCGCGCCGTGAATCTTCACCACGAGCCGCGACCGTGAGGCAGCGGTTTCCAGACACCAATGGAACTCCCCCATGCCCGAGGTCATCATCAGCTTCGACACCGAAGACTTCGCCACGCCCCAGGCATGGGACGCGCAGCTATGGTGGGCTGACGAGCTGTCCGCCCGCGGCATCACCGGCCAGTTCCAGTGCGTCGCCCAGCTCATCCGCACGCTCAAACGCCGCGGCCGCGACGATGTCCTCGCCGCCTTCGCCCGCCACGACGTGGGTTACCACACCAAGGACCACTCCGTCCCGCCCGTCCACCCCGCCGGCGTCGCGGGCAAATCGCTGGTCGACGGCATCGCATGGATCCTCCGCCGCGAAGCCGACGGCTTCGCCGAGATTGTCTCGACCTTCAGCCGCGTGCCCGTGAGCTTCGCCGCCCCCGGCCGGGCGTGGACCGCCCCGACGCTGCTCGCCATGGCCATGCTCGGCATCAGGACCTGGTGCAACCCGACCTTCCTGCTCCAGCGCGGCCGACCGACGTGGTACTGCGGCCTCATGGCCTTCCAGTACGACATGGCCTTCGACAACTATTTCGACCCCGGCTCTTCAGATGCCGGCCCAGCCGATTCACAGGCCGACCGCTTCCTCCAGCAGTTCGACGCATACGCCCGCGAAGCGGATGCCGCCGCTGAACACGCCGCCGCCGGGGTCGGCGTGCTCACGCTCTACAGCCATCCGACGCGGCTGGTCACCTCGGCCTTCTGGGATCGGCCGTACTTCGGCGGCGCGGACGTGCCCATGGACAAACTGCCGCCCGCGCCGCTGCGCCCGCCCGCCCAGGTCCAGCAGCTCAAGGACCGCGTCGGCCGCATCCTCGACGCTTTGCAGGCCCGCAGCAACGTCCGCTTCACCACCTACGCCGCCGCCTACGCCCAGCGCACCCGCCGCCCCGAAGACCGCCGCGACCTGCCCGCCCTGCTCGCCGAGTGCGGCCTCCAACCCGGCCAGGAAGGCGACCTGCCCCTTGCGGCATCACAACGAGCCGCGACCGTAAGGGAGCGGTCTTCCTCAACTGACCAATCCCCGCTCGATCTCGCCCTCGCCCCCGACGCGCTCTGGACCAATGCTGCACCCTACAAATGGGGCGTCATCCCCCCCGATGCCGACCGCCAGGCCCTGATCGAACAGGCCCGGCAACTGGCGTGGACGGGGCGGTTGTCAGCGAAGGACAGCGGTTGACCGGACCGGCATCCGTTACACAATCCCGGAAGCCTCCATCAGGTCGATGGTCGCCTCAACCTTCGATATCGCCTGCTGTTCGATGGAAAGAACCTCACGGAGCAGACTCGATTCCTTCTCGCGAATGGCACGCGTCCAGTTGGCCGGCGACTTGAGTATCCACGGCTGGAGGGACCAGATGCAGTCGAACTCCGGCTTGGTGCGGGCCAGAGTTTGGTGCATGCGCTGATAAAGCCCCGCCAGTTCTTGAAGCTTCGAGTGGACCGGCTCGTCAAACTCCGCGCAGACCTCGCGCAGGTACCGCTCCGCGTTGAGCCTGGCTGACCACAGGCACGGGTAGCAGTAGCCGTTGCCGTGGGCGGGCGGGAACCAGTTGTCGGGCGTCAGCGCCGCGAACATCGCGTCATCCAACAGCGCCTCGGTCCAATGCTCCAGCGCCGCAAACCCACTGAGGTAATTGCCGAAGCGTTCGGTTTTCGCCAGCGTCACCGCCAGGCGCAGCGAGCCCGTCACCGCCTGTCGCCGATCCATCGGCACATCGTGCGGCTCGATGATGCCGAACAGCCAGGGCCGCTTGTCCGTGTCCTCATAGCCGTCCTTGTGAAGTTCATAGGGACGAACGATCTGTTGTCCGTCAGCGCGGTAGCCCACGACCAGACCGGCTTCCTCGCTGAGGGTGATGACCGGCACGCCGTGCTCAATGCTCTCGACGACCAGCGGATTCGCCTTGGACATAGCCGTTTGCGGATCGGGATCATGCTCAACGGGAAGACTTGTCAGACGGTACCCCGTGACGGCCATCGCGCTGGAAATGCAGTTGTAGCCGACGCCGGCACAGGCGGCGCTGGGACACCAACTGGGCGTGCGCATCTGCACCCGAAAGGCAGCCCCGCTGGCGCCCATAAGGTACGGGTAGCTGAAGTCTTCGCCCAGGGTGGCCATCACGCCCGCGATGCAGGCGATCACCGAGTTGTCGTGCTCGTCCTTGCAGCCGATGCCGTGGGTCTCCAGCCCTGTGACATAGGTGCGGTTCTTCTCGCGTCGCACCGGGCTGGGCCGACCCGTGACCTTCTCGACATAGCGCTTCATCGCATTCCAACTGGCGAAGCCATACTCCATCGCCAGCGCGTATTGGACTTCGTGCAGGGCCAGCGGCTTGTCGAAAATGACCGCATCGTCAGCCGAGGCAAATCGCCTCAGCCGCCGCAGGACGTCGCACGCGGAGCGATCCTTCCGCTCGTGGGCGTGGAGCAAGTCCTTGGCCTGATGCTTGAGCTGGGTGAAGTCCGGACGAACGGGAAGCGTGCGAGACATGGCAAACCTTCCTTCCTTATCGCGCCCGTGGCCTGCAATGTCGGGCAGGAAGTAAGGTTTAGTTGTCGGTCACGGAAGGCGAACTCGGTTCTTCCCGCAGGCTGGGGCGGCTTCCTTCGAAAGCCAAACCCACTATACGTTCATATATCCGAGTGTCAAGGGTTTTGTGTGTTGGAGACTTGTCCCATGCCGCAGCGGGCCCCTCACTCCACATAGATCATCTTCTTCGTCATCCCCCCATCCACGACGAAGTTCTGGGCGGTGATGAAGCCGGACTGGGCGCTGTCGAGCAGGAAGACGGTCAGGGCGGCGATGTCGGGGGGGTAGCCGACGCGGCCGGCCCAGTGCTGGGCGTGGTCGGCCTTGCTGAGCTTGGGAGTACGGCGTCTGGCTTCGGGTTGATATTCGTCGGTGACGATCCAGCCGGGGCAGATGCTGTTGACGCGGACGTCGGGCGCCAGGCTCGCCGCCAGGGCGTGCGTCAGGGCCACCAGCCCGCCCTTGCTGGCGCTGTACGGCTCGGTGTGCGGCTCGCTCATCAACGCCCGCGTCGAGGCGATGTTCACCATTGAGCCGCGCGACTGGCGCAGGTGCGGGGCCGCATGTTTGGCCATGAGCATCGGCCCGGTGAGGTTCACCGCCAGCACGCGCTGCCAGGCTTCGAGCGAAAGTTCCTCCAGCCGCCCGTGGCTTGGCCGGGCGATGCCGGCGTTGTTCACCAGGCCGTCCAGCCGGCCGAAAGTATCGACCGCCTGCTTCACCGCGGCCGCGACCTGCGCTTCGTCGCTCACATCGCACACGGCAAAACGCAGCCGCTCCTCGGAAGCCCCGGCACCCCCGCAATCCCCGGCACGCGCATCCCCTTCGCGCAATTCCGCAAGCGTGGCGTTGCCCGCGTCGGCGTCGATGTCGGCCATGAGCACGCAATAACCGTCAGCCAGCAGGCGCTGTGTGATGCCCCGGCCGATGCCCTGGGCGGCCCCGGTGACGATCGCGACGCGGTGGGTGGCGGCTGTGGGCATGATGGAGCTTGCCATGGGGGACATTGATATTGAGATTGCCGCTGGATCCTATGCGGATAGCGGGGAACCCGCTCCCTTACGGTCGCGGCTCGTCGCGGCGCTGGTTGGGTTCTCGATCATACACTTGCGCAGCGGCGGTTTACGTCGAGCTGGGGTCACGGCGAATCGTGGCCCGTCTCATCGCTGCCGCGCGGGGCGTGGCGCTTGGTGGTCACGGCCCAGGCTTCGTCGGGGTCGGGGATGTCGAGGCGGTGGATGCCGCCGGTGAAGTAGCTCTGCAGCCTTTCGTACTCCGCCTGCTGCTCGGCATCGGGGTGCTTCCAGTCGTGCAGGTAGACGACGCGGCCGATCTGGGCCTGGAGCATCTCCTTGGTGCAGCCGAAGCACGGACGCATCGTCGAGTAGAGCGTGCCGCCCTCGACGGCGATGCCGAACCGCGCAGCCGCGAGCAGGGCGTTCTGCTCGGCATGGACACAGATACACAGGTCGTAGCCTGAGCCGGAAGGGTATTGCTCGCGATGGGCGCAGCGGTGGCACCCGCCGTCGAGGCAGTTGGGCATGCCCGCCGGCGTGCCGTTGTACCCCGTGGAGACGATGCGGCGGTCGAGCACGATCACCGCCCCGACGCGGTTGCCCTTGCAGTTGGCTCGCTTGCGCACCGCCATGGCGATGCCCATGAAGTACTCGTCCATCGTCGGTCGGCCATCGGCTTCAGGCATGAGGCGGACTCCGCAAGAAAGGTCAGCGACAGCGGGGGCGCGGTGGACGATGGTAGGTTGGCGGGGCGGTGGCCGTCAAAGGAAAACCGCGTCTTCGCCTGTCGAAGACGCGGGCGGTCGTGCGATCCGGTGGGCGTCTGCGCGATCAGATGTCGGTGACGATCCGGTCGTAGAACTCGACGAAACGGTCGCGCTTGTCCCCGTCGCGCCACTCCATGGCGGCGCGGGGATGGCGGTTGTGCTGGCCGGTGATGATGTAGGGCACGAGCGGGCCCCACTCGATTTTTTCGCGCAGCTTGAGGAAGTGGCTTTCGAGCACTTCGTAGATCGGGCGGATGTGGAACTTGGGATTGCGCAGGAAACCGAGCATCAGCTCCGTGCAGCAGTTGCCCGCGCCGCGCCCGAGGCCGGCGATGGTGCAGTCGACGCGGTTGGCGCCGTGGATGATGCCCTCGATGCTGTTGGCGAAGGCGAGTTGCTGGTTGTTATGCATATGCACGCCGACGATCTTGTCGGGCAGGGCGGCCTGGTACTTCTTGACGAGCATTTCGACCTGCTCGGCATAGAGGGCGCCGAAGCTGTCGACGACGGCCACGGTGCTGATGGGTGTGTCGGCGAGCATTTCCAGGGCCTGGTCGATCTCCGCTTCCTGCACGTTGGAGATGGCCATGATGTTGCACCAGACTTCGTAGCCCTTCTCGTGGGCGTCGAAGATCATGTCGCGGGCGACGGGCATCTGGTGGACGTAGGTGGCCACACGGATGCAGTCGAGCACGGACTCGCTCTTGGGGAGGATGTCGGTTTTGTAATCACTCTTCTCGGCGTCGGCCATGGCGCAGAGCTTCATGTCGGTGGGGTTGTCGCCGACGATGGCGCGGATGTCCTGTTCATCGCAGTGGCGGAAGGGGCCGAACTTCTCTTTGGGGAACAGCCGCCTGGAGTTCTTGTAGCCGATCTCCATGTAGTCGATCCCGGCCGCGGCACAGGCGTGGTAGACCGCCTTGACCAGGTCGGCGTCGAAGTGGTGGTTGTTGATGAGTCCGCCGTCGCGGATGGTGCAGTCGACGACCTTGAGTTCGGGCCGGTAGGTGATCCAGGGTGCTCGGGCGTTCACGGTGGGCTCCCGCCTCAGGGGCGCTGATGGGCCGCGGCTGCTTCCGGTTCTCCGCCATGCGAGGGCGGGTTCGACAGGGCCGGCGATTGTCCCGACCGGCCCGAAGAGTGTCAAAGAACAGCATCGGCTTATCGGGAAGCGGTCTTCCGTATCGTGAGCGATCGGGGCTGCAAGTCCCCGCTATGGCGTCTGGAGCGCTAACATCATTTCGGCGGAGGCGGCCGGAGGGATGGCCATGCATGTGCTGGTGACGGGGGCGACGGGTTACATCGGCGGCCGACTGGTTCCGCGGTTGCTGGAAGCGGGCCACGACGTGCGTGTGCTGGTGCGCGATCCGGGGCGCGTCGCCGGCCGGCCGTGGGCCGACCGGGCCAAGACGGTGACGGGCGATCTGCTGGATCGCGATACGCTCGGCCCGGCTCTGGCTGGCGTCGACGCGGCCTACTACCTGGTCCACGCGATGTATGCGGGCAGGGATTTCGCGCAGCGTGATCGGCAGGCGGCGGGGCATTTCGTGACGGCGGGGCGTGCCAGCGCGAGCCTGAAGCATGTGATCTACCTGGGTGGGCTGATGCCGATGGGGGCGGCGGTGGGCAGGTCGCGCGTTTCGGCCCATCTGGCCAGTCGGGCCGAGGTCGGCCGCATCCTTCGCGACGGCTTGCCAACGACGGAGCTTCGGGCTGGACCGATCATCGGCAGCGGATCGGCATCGTTCGAGATGGTTCGCTACCTGACCGAGCGCCTGCCCGCCATGATCGCGCCCCGCTGGGTGAACAACCTCGTGCAACCCATTGGCGTGCGCAGCGTGCTTGAATATCTCGTGGCAACGCTGGAGCAGGGTCCGGCGGCGGGAGCGGCCGGTGCGGATTCGCCGGCTCGTGCGAGCGCGGTACTGGGGGTGATCGACATCGGAGGCGATCGGTTGACGTTCAAGCAGATGATGCAGATATACGCATCGGTGCGTGGGCTTCGCCGGCGGATCCTTGCGGTGCCCATACTGGCCCCGCGTCTGGCGGCGCGCTGGGTGGGCGCGGTGACCCCGATTCCCAATCGGCTTGCGGTGCCCCTGGTGGAGGGCGTGGTGCGGCCGCTGGTGGCGGACACGACGCGGGCCCATCGCCTGTTTCCGCACATTCGGCCGACGGTATACCGCGAGGCGGTGGAGCGGGCCCTGCAGCGCAGCGACGCCGGCGGCATCGAGACGCGCTGGAGCGGTGCGTTAGGCGAGGCGCGTGGCGGCGCGAAAACTTACGGCCTGGAGGACTGGGAAGGGCTGATCCGCGAGCGTCGCAGCCGGCGCGTGGAGGCGGCGGCCGGCGAGGTGTTCGCGGCCTTCTGTTCGCTGGGCGGCGAGCGGGGCTGGCTGGTGTGGAACTGGGCGTGGGCGTTGCGTGGCGGGCTGGATCGGCTGGTGGGTGGGCCGGGGCTGCGCCGCGGCAGGCGCGATCCGCATCAACTGCTGGCGGGCGAGGCGGTGGACTTCTGGCGGGTGGAAACGGTCGACCCGGGCCGACGCCTCCTGCTGCGTGCGGAGATGAAAGTGCCCGGGCGGGCATGGCTGCAGTGGGAAGTGCAGTCTGAAGAGCCCGCAGGCGCTCAACAATCGGAAGTGGGTGCCGACGACGCGGCCGACCGGCCGGTCTCGCGGCTGGTGCAGACGGCCCTCTTCGAGCCGCGGGGACTGGGCGGGGTTCTTTATTGGTACGCACTGTATCCGCTGCATGCGGTGATCTTTACGGGTCTGGTCAAGGCCATCGCCCGCGAGGCGCAGCGGCCCCGTTCACGGCTGCAGGCGGACACGTGACCATGTGCCGTCGCCGCGGCGGGTGTAGACCAGCCGATCGTGCATGCGGTTCTCGCGGCCCTGCCAGAACTCGATGCGGGTGGGGACCACACGGTAGCCGCCCCAGTCTTCACGTACCGGTAGCTGATCGTCGGGGACAGCCGCCAGTTCGCGGGCCAGATCGGCCAGACGCTGCTCGAGCATTTCGCGGGAGGCGATGGGCTGGCTCTGTTGGCTGGCCAGGGCCCCGAGTTGGCTGCCGCGCGGCCGACGGTGGGCGTACGCCAGGACCGCCTGACGATTGAGCGGCTCCACGGCCCCTTCGATGCGCACCTGTCGGTCCAGCCAGGGCCAGTGAAACACAAGGGCGGCATGGGGGTTGGCGGCCAGTTGCCGACCCTTGGCGCTGGCGGTGTTCGTGAAAAAAACGAACTGGCCGTCCTCCACGCCCTTGAGCAGGACGATGCGAGCCTTCGGTCGGCCGTCCATGTCGACGGTGGCGAGGGTCATGGCGTTGGGCTCGAACCAGGGGCCGGTGTTGGTCCGCTGGGCCTCATCGAACCAGCGGGCGAACTGCTCCATCGGGTCGGCGTCGGCATTGGCATCGCTCAAGCCTGGATGCTGGTCGAACTCCCGGCGGTGATCGGTCAGATCCATGAGCGACTCCGGATCGACGAGCGGGCACATGGGACAAGGTGGGGATCGCCGAACACGTGGGCGATGGCGCATTCGCGCGGCGACTCACGTATTCATGGCATGCCGCGCCGGGGCATCCGACAAATGCAGGCCACGAATCCATATTCGGCCAACATACTTTCGCATCGAGCCATCAAGATAGTCGGCGAAGAGCGACCGAACATAGTATAAAAAAAGTCCTCGGAGCGGTTAAGCTTCGAGGACCCGTGACCCCATTGGTCGAAGGGCTCGCAATCGAGCTAGCGTTGAACTTCGCCCCTCCAGGTCACATCCTTTCTCCCTCCTCGACCCTTCGCCCACGAGAAACGGGTCCAGTTCCTCCAACTTTCTCCCAACTCCAAGGGGAACTCTCTCTCTCCTCCACTCGGCAGATAATCAGCGCGTCGCTCTCTCCCAAAGCTATGCGTGATCAGAACGATCCAGTGACGGATTTAGAATGGGTCACCAGATATGTAAAAGCCGAGCCTTTCTCCGAGTCCTCCTGAACTTCTCCCCTCCGAGCTTTCTCGTGAACCCTACGTGAACGTAGAGTCGATGTGTGCTCAAGACATTAATGGATCGGACGAGCCTTGGCAAGGGGGGTGAGCGACGAACCTGCCGAAAAAAGCATCAAAAGCATGTATTCGAAATCCGCTAAGAAAAGCGCGTCATGCTTCTGAGGTCGTTACCATAACCAACTCTGATAAAAGCACTTGAGTAGTTCGCCCTATGCCAGCCGAGCCCCTCCATATTGCCCAGTTGTTTATCATTCCCGTTGTGGGCCTGCTGGCGGGAGTTCTGGGGGGCATGCTGGGCGTCGGCGGCAGTGTGGTGATGATTCCCGGGCTTACCCTGTTTCTCGGGCCTGCACAGCACCTGTACCAGGCGACGGCGATGATCGCCAACGTGTTCGTGGCGGTACCGGCGACGATCCGCCACCGGCGAGCCGGGGCCATGCACGGGCCGGCCCTGCGCGGGATGCTGCCTGCCGCAGTGCTTTTTATCCTTGTGGGCGTCTGGCTCAGCAATCGGGCGGTTTTCGCGGGTGTCGACGGCGAGCTCTGGCTTCGCCGGGTCTTTGCGCTGTTTCTTGCGTATGTGATCGGGATGAATGTCCACCGCCTCTTCGATGGTTCGGGGCGAGACGGCGATCCGCCCGTCTCGGAGGCCGAGCACGTCACGACGACCCGGGGCGGCGTGGTGGGAGCGATCATGGGCACTGTGGCGGGCCTGCTGGGCATCGGCGGAGGGGCGGTGGCGGTGCCCATGCAGCAGGTGCTCCTGCGCCTGCCGCTGCGAAGCTGCATCGCCAACAGTTCGGCCATCATCTGCGTCAGTGCGGCCGTCGGAGCCGTCTACAAGAACCTGACCCTCCCGGGCGAATACCGCTGGCAGACCAGTCTGCTCATCGCGGCCCTGCTGGCGCCGTCCGCGTTCATCGGCGGCCGAATCGGCGCGAGCCTGACCCACCGCCTGCCGCTGCGGCAGGTGCGACTGGCGTTTGTGCTGCTGATGTTTGCGGCAGCATGGAAGATGGGGCAGGTGCCAGCCCCGTGGACGTGGTTCTGACCGGGATCCAGGCCCGCTGCAATCCGGCATGCGATTTGTTTCTGAAACCTGAAAGCCGAACCGGGGCGAGCCTGCGCCCGTAGCTTTCCACGGCCAAGCGGCCAATGATGTGGACCAGACTCGAAACCCGAGACCCGCAGCCCGAGGCCCGATCCCATGACACGCATCTGGAACAACACAAAGACCGCCATACTGCTCGCGGCCCTGTTCGGGCTGATCCTGCTGGCCGGGGCCCAGCTCGGCGGCCCGCGCGGCCTGGTCCTGGCGTTCATTCTGGGCGGCCTGATGAACGTCGTGGCCTTTTTCTACAGCGATCGCATCGCCCTCGCGGCCATGCGCGGCAGGGAAGTGGACGAGCGATCAGCCCCGGATCTGATCACCATGGTGCGGCGACTGGCGCAGAACGCTGGCCTGCCCATGCCGCGGGTCTATCTGTGCCCGCAGGACGCGCCCAACGCCTTCGCCACCGGTCGCAACCCGAAACACGCGGCTGTGGCGGTGACGCAGGGTGCCCTGCGCCTGCTCGACTACGACGAACTGGAGGGAGTGATCGGCCACGAACTGGCCCACGTGAAGAACCGCGACACGCTCATCAGTTGTGTGGCGGCGACCATAGCCGGCGCGCTGCAGAGCCTGGCCTGGATGGCCTTCTGGTTCGGCGGCAGCAACCGGGAGGGCGGCAACCCGCTGGCGGCGCTGCTGATTCTGATTCTGGGGCCGATCGCCGCGGCGATCATCCAGATGGCCATCAGCCGTAGCCGCGAGTTCGTGGCCGACCACGACGGGGCCATGATCGCCGGCACGCCGCATGGCCTGATCAGCGCCCTTCAGAAGCTGGACGCCACCGCCCGCCGCGTGCCGCTCGCCCACGAGATATCCAGCCAGAACCACATGTTCATCGTGCAGCCGTTCAATGCCGGCATGTCGTTGAGCAAGCTGTTCTCAACCCACCCGCCGACGGCCGAGCGCATCGCCAGGCTGCGCGAGCTGGCGTGAAATCCCCTCGCCGGTCCTGGCCGCAAACTCAACCGCCGTCGTTTGGGTCATCGTCGCCGGAGATGACGTTGAGCAGTCCGGGAGGCGACCTAACCGAAGGTTCGCGTCGATGGCGATCTCCTCAGCCCGGCCCCGGATGCGGCGGGCACGTTCTTCAAGCCCGCCTTTGGCGTTAGCCTGCATCCGCCAGCCGATCCGCTTCCAGAGCCAGTCCTTGTTGCCGGAGCGCGTGGTCTCGACGAACACTTCTGCGTATCGGCCACGCAGTTCTTTGACCGTCATCCACTTCAGCGCGGCGACCTCGCGTGCGATGTTCAACCGTTCCGCCATGTCATCTTCGTTTCCGGGCGTCTCTGGCCGTTAACCACACAAGGCCGAGGATTCGGAAAGATGGCAAGGCGAGCCGGCGGTGGGTTCCGAACTTTTGGCGCTCTCGGATGTGGCCGGGGGCAGGCAGCCGGTGCGGCGCTTCAGGCGGAGGAAACCGGTCGCGAGAAGGCCTGCAATCTCGTCCAGACGCTGGTCAGTCGACATGTTCGCGGGGTCGTTGCGGTTCATGGATGCACCTCGGTCAGGTTCCGGGGGTGCCCACAACGACCTCCGCTTCGCGGCTGGTGAGTTGTCTGGCGGTTGCGAACCGGGCGCTGCGCGTTAACAGCGTCCTCCTTCACTATCTACCGCGGGGAATGAGGAGGCGTCCCACTGAAGCTCGAGTTCCGTTGTTGGGGGCCAGGGGCGAGGTTGGGGGCCGCTGTCCGTGATGCTCAACGGTCAGGATCAGCGGCGGGCGCCCTTCGGGGCACCGATCGGCTGCTGTATCTTGCCGGGCGGCGTGCGCGGCTACTCCATAGAAGAGGACTTCTTCAGTTCGCGAGATCCAACGAAGCGCTTGATGTGCGGACGCCCACGCACGTGATTCATGAGCCGCCAATACCACTGGCGTGCCACATCATCCGTGATGGTCGGCGGATAGCGGTACTCGTAGCGGAGATCATCGCCGGGAAAGCGGGTGAACGATGTCGAGTAGGTCGGCAGCAGATAGTCGTGAATGCCCCAGCGAACATTGTTGATCAACTCCGTCAGCCATGTGCCGTAGTAGACGAAGTAGTTCTCCTGCAAGTGCTCACGGATGTCATCAAGAGCCAGTGCAATCTGCTCAGGCTTCACGCTGTAGCCGTGCGTAGCAAGTAATTTGGCAAGTTCGTTGGACACGCCAGTTAGACGGGCCAGGTTGTGCTTAACGTGATTGCCCAGAATGAAGACCAGCTGGCTGCGAGGCAGCGACACCTGCGCATTGAGTTCCAGAGTGGGGATCCACATTTTCAGCGAACTAGTGGCATCGAGCCAAGCCTGGAGCGCCGTCACCGATTGAGAAAGGCCGCCAATACTCGCCCCCACGTCGAAGGACCTTGTACTGCAAGCCTCGCGAAGAACATTGAGGCAAGAGCCTTCCACTCCCGTCAGGGAACTCGCACTCGCACCGGCTTCCTTGCTGAAGTCGAGCAGGCGCACAAGGAACATCCCCTGGTGGACCCTGGACTTGAAGAGAACCGTCGCTTCGCCAGGACAGGTACTGTCGAGAATGTCCAGAAGCGAGCGGTTGACGATGTCGTCTATCGCCTCCAGCGCAATGCACAGGCCAATCGTCTCTTGCTCTGCGGCGTTCATGACGCATCATCCTCACACGATGGACGAGAAAGGCAAGACCGCCCATCGCTCAAGGTGAGGGACCCGCTCTGCCCAGACGTGCTCCAGAACCTGCCCTGGTAATGGGCTGTGCCTGCGGCCTGTTCCGCTGGCCACATCGAAGACCGTATCCGCCTGCTGCGAGTCGAACTCAGCAGGCGATATTCCTTTCACCCCTGGCGGAGTTAGAAATCTCCATTCGGGGTCCGAACGCAACGGGTCTGTTAACTAACTGGCGATGTTAACGCGATAGCGCGATAGTTTGAGACGCCCCGCGATGGCCGCCGATCCCAACCCGGTAGGTTGCAGTCGGACCCCGAACGCAACGGCTACGAACCGATAGCGCCGCCGGAGTCGGCAGGGTCGTCGTAACGCTTTGCGGGCAACGGGTTAGGGCGAGAGAGGCCGGAGGCGGTTCGGCGGTCGGCCTGTTAACGAAAACGGGCCCTCTCTTTCGAGAGAACCCGTTAAGCTCCCCCGACTGGACTCGAACCAGTAACCTGCCGGTTAACAGCCGGCCGCTCTACCAATTGAGCTACAGGGGAATATTCGGATGTCGCCGGCGTCGCTCGGGATAGCGATTGCCCCGCACGGGGTGTAAAGCATACCTGAGTCGTCGGCCAGTTCAAGCGCAAGCATGAGCGGGGGGCCGCTCCCCGATGCCCGAAATCGGGCCTGCGGTTGCGGGGGCGGGTGACAGTGGCGGCCATCCGATATGACTCCGGCCACGGGCGCGGGGCCCGTGGCCGGAGTCTGGCGGCGATGGCTGGAGTCCGATGCGGGTTACTTGACTTCGATGCGGCGGGGCTTGACCTCCTCACGCTTGTGCAGGGTCAGGTGCAGCACGCCGTCCTCGAGCCTGGCGTCGACCTTCTGCTCGTTGACGGTGCTGGGCACGGTGAAGCTGCGAGCCACGCGGGTGTAGCGACGTTCCATCAGGTGCGGCTTTTCGCCGTCGGCGGGCTCAGCGGGCTTGCGCTCGGCCTGGAGGGTCAGCACGCCGTTCTCCAGCGTCACTTCGATCTCCTCGCGCTTGAAGCCGGGCATCTCGGCGTCGACGTAGATCCTGTCCTTGTCCTCGCGGATGTCCATCGGATAGCTGCCCAGGACGCCATTCTCGAGTTCACCGCCGCCGAAGCCGCGGAACACGCGGTCAATCTCGCTGTGCAGGGCGTCAAAGGGGTCCTCGAAACGAATTCGGCGAAGTCGGGTCGGTAGCATGGCTATTCTCCTTTCGCGCTTTCATGGCGTTGTGGTTCTGCTCTTAGCGGCCACCCGAAGGCCGCGTCCCCGCTGGGATGATGAGGCAGAACACGTGCCAGGAACGTACATGACAAGTTGTTGTATATAAATTAGTTATGACATCAAGGAATGGGCTTATGCTGCCATTATGGCAGTTCCCGCAGTCTGGCGATATCCTGCGATGCCAGCCTGACGCCGGCGTGGTGGCCGTTCGAGGGCCAACGTCCCCCGTGCAAGGCCAATGTCCAGAGACCCACGTCGATTGGCCGGCTGCCCGCTCATCCGCGTCCGCGCCGGTCGCTCGCCTTCTGCCTTGCCCATTGCATTCGCCGGCGCACCTCGGACAATGCCGGCCATGAGCATCGCGCCCATCGACAAGCCGACCATTCCCGTCGCCATCGTCGGGCCCACCAGCTACACCGGGCTGTTTCTGATCCGCTGGCTGCGTCTGCATCCCCAGGCGAAAGTCACCTACTTGGCCTCGCAGCGCGACCAGCTTCCGAACATCGCCGAGGAGTTTCCGCAGCTTCGAGGCGTGTGCGAGCTGCAGTGTCGGCCGATCGACCCCGCCGCCATCGCCAACGAAGCCGAGCTGGTCTTCACCTGTCTGCCCCATGTGGCGGCCATGGAGCATGTGCCCTCGCTGCTGGACGCGGGCCTGAAGGTCATCGACCTGTCGGGCGACTACCGCCTCAAAGACCCGGCGGTCTATGAGGCCTACTACAAGCACAAACACAGCGACATCGCGCGCCTGAGCGAAGCGGTGTATGGCCTGCCGGAGTTCTTCGCCGACGACATCGCAGGGGCCGACCTGGTGTCCAACCCCGGCTGCTATCCCACCGCCGCAGCCCTGGCGGTCGCCCCGCTGGTCAAGGCCGGCCTGGTCAAGCCCGCGGGCATCGTGATCAACGCGGCCACCGGCGTTACCGGCGGCGGACGTCGTCCCTCGCCCGCCTTCCACTTCCCCGAAGCCAACGAAGCCTTCGGCCCGTACAACGTGCCGGGCTTCCATCGCCATCAGCCGGAGATGGAGCAGACCATCACCGCCGTGGCGGGCACGCCGACGCGGGTGCTCTTCGTGCCGCATCTGCTGCCGGTGAACCAGGGCATCCTCGAGACGATCTACCTCGACCCGGTTGACGCCGACCTCACCGCCGACGCGGCATACGACGTCTACGAGCAGGCCTATGGCGACGAGCCGTTCGTGCGCATCCGCAACGAGTTGCCCAACATCAGCCACGTGCGCGACACCAATTACTGCGACCTCACGGCCCGCACAGCCGGCGGCAAAGTGATCGTCTTCGCCGCCATTGACAACATGGTCAAGGGCGCCTCCGGCCAGGCGATCCAGAACATGAACCTGATGTTCGGCCTGGATCAGACAGCGGGGTTGTTGTAGGCGGGGCAAGAAACGCAGGCGCCACTGCAGGCTCGGGCGGCGCGACCGCAAAATCGGACACTCCCCGATCGCCAAGACCCTTCATCGCCGTGATACGCATCGCGCATCGTCTTTCACATCCGGGCGTTGGGGCTGCCCTCGCCGACGTATTTGAGCACAGCCGCGACGAAGGAGGTTCCGCGCTGCTCGTAATTCTCGAACTGGTCCCAGCTCGCGCAGCCGGGCGAAAGCAGAACAACATCGCCGCGATGCACGCGTGTGACGGTTTGAGCGACGGCGTCATCGAGTGTATGGCCCTCGACCACCTCAGCGTGTCCAGCGGCTCGGGCGGTCGCGGCGATCATTGAACCGGTCGCGCCGATCGTATAGACCGCCCGACAGTGTTCGGCGGCATGGCGCGCCAGCAGCGTCAGGTCCGTCTTCTTGTCGTAACCGCCCAGGATCGCATGAACGGTGCCGGGCGTGAAGCTGTCGATGGCCAGCGTCGCCGCTTCGGGCGTGGTGGCTTTGGAGTCGTTGAAATAGCGCACGTTCTGCCACTCGGCCACGAGTTGCAGACGGTGGGGCAATCCGGCGAAGTCGGCCAGTGCGGCGGCGGCCTGTTCGTGTCCGACGCCGACGGCCGCGCCGGCGGCGATCGCCATGTGGGCATTGAACTGGTTGTGTCGACCGGGCGTGAGCAAGTCGATGGCGTCGCTGGCGGTCGTGCAGGCGTCGACGAAAAGGTTCCTGACACCTTTTCCGGTGGGCCAGCCGTGGGCGTCGGGTCCGAGAATCGCCGTGTCGCCCGGCTGCTGGTGACGCAGAATCACCTGTTTGGCCCGGCGGTAGTCGGCGAGGTCAGGATGCCAGTCCAGGTGATTGGGCGCAAAGGTCGTGACCACCGCCACACCGGGCGACCACGCATCGTCATCGAGTCCGGCGAGCATGAAGCTGGAGAGTTCGAGCACCACATGATCGTGCAGCCCGATCGCGTCGATGCGGTCGAGCAGTGACCCGCCGAGATTGCCGCCCACATGCACATGCTCTTCCCCGTGCCGTCTGGCGAGCACGTGGCCGATCATGGCGGTGACGGTCGACTTGCCGGCCGTGCCGGTGATGCCGATGATCTGGCGGCGGGACGCCAAGCGCGGCGCAAGCTCCGCGGCGAGCAGGCGGATCTCGCTGGTAATCCGGGCGCCGCCTTCACGTGCCGCCGCGATGAAGCGGTTGCCCGCCGGCTTGACGGCCGGATTGACCACGACCACATCGGCATCGTGAAAATCCTGCTCCAGGTGCTCGCCCAATCGCAGGTCGACGGCCAGATCGGCGAGTTGGGCGACGCTCGGGGCCAGACTTTCGGCGCTGGCCAGATCGGTCACGAGCACCCGGGCTCCGCGCCGGGCGAGGAATCGGGCCACGCCCGCGCCGCCGCCGAAGCGGCCGAGGCCCATGACCACCACACGTCGGCCGACCCAATCGTCGCGGAGCGTGTTCATGGTCGTCAACGTCGGGGTCACTGCACCGTATGGCTGAATTCCACCAGCGTGCGATTGCTCACCTGCACGCTGGTGACCCGCACCCCGGGGGCGACGGGGTAGTAGACGTAGAGTGCATCGCCCTCGCCGGCCTGCCGGACAGGAAGTTCCTGGGCCGAACGGAACATCCGCAGCGGCTCGACCTTGATCTGCTGGCTTCCATCGGGGCGCAACCACACATAAGCGATGGGTACGATCGGCTGGCCACCATCGGGCATCAACGCCAGGGGTCCCAGCAGCAGCGCCATCTCGCGCATGCGTCCAAGGCCGGACTGCGCGCCGCGGTACTCGATCTTCACGCGCACGAGTTTGACGCCGTCCGGCGTGGCGATGCTGTCGATCCAGCGATCGCCGGGATCGAGTTCAGCGCCCTGATAGGCGATGAACTGCTCACCGGATGCGATATTGTCGTCCCGCAGTTCGAGTTGGGCGATGCGACTGGCGGCGATGGGCCGCGGGAGCCGCGCAGTCGTGGCGACGGCGGGATCCTCAACCGGTTGGGCGGCTGGTGCCGGCGTCTGGCGGGCCGCGACGGGCTCGGCCGCGGGGGGGTGGTTCGACGACGGCTCGGGCTGCGATGGAGCAGCCGTTTGCGGTGACGCGGGCGGCGGAAGTTCGCCGACGAGTGACGGCAGCAGCTCGTTGGTCAGGGGCTCGGGTTCGTCGGCCAGATCCAGCCGCAGATTGCGGAGAAGGATCTTGCGCGGGGATCGGTCGGCGGGAACAATGAACAGAAAGGTCACATCCGCCACGGAGCCCGCTTCAACGATGCTGGCGCCGGCATGGTTGAAGGGCACAAAGCGGTGGGTTTCCTGGGGCGAACCCTCGGCGCGAATGGCGTGGCTGGCGGCAAGAGGAGCGTGCAACTGGGCGTAGCCGGTCGCGCCGCGATGATCCCAACTGATCAACCTGATCTGCGTCGGGAAGATGCGCAGCTTGCGGTCTGTGTCGGCAATGTGATCCTGGCGATGCCAGCGAGTGTTGACGGCGACGAGCTGGTTGTCGAGGTCGACGCCTTCGGGTCCGAGGGCCGCGACCACAGCGGGGTCCAGCTCCTTCACGGGTAACGGACGTGTTTGGTAGCGTCCGTTCTCGATCAGGTACACGTCGTTGGGCGTGACGGTCAGCCGGTTGCTCATGCTCGGCCGCAGGCGAAAGAGGTTGGCCTGCCGGTCCAGATCGGGCTGATGGGTTCGCAGCGGGCGACTGGAGCGCAGCGAGCCGGCCGACACGCGGTTGAAGAACGCGATCGCGTAGTGGTCGACCGGCAGCCACAGGCCGGACTCGCCGGCCACCACCTGGCCGTGGTCATCGACGCGCAAAGCCTGCACACCGCCGAAGTCGGACGGCAGAGGCAGGAAGCCGATGCCGACAAGGGTCAATCCGGCCACGAGAATTCCCGACAGCAGGCCGCACACCGCCCCTCCGATCGTATCGAACAGGCTGAAAAAGCTTACGGTGCGAGGCATCACCTGCGAGAAGATGGCTCTGAGGGCGGCGGTCAGGAACAGGAACGGCCCGAGCAGTCCCAGCCCCCAGGCGTAGTCACCCAGAGGTTCGAAGAGGAACTTGAGTGTCAGCGGCTCCCACAGGGCCAGCGCCAGCGAGCCAGCCGCGATGACGATGACCAACTGGATGAACGCGCTGAAGAAGCCCTGAAACGTCGCCCATACGTAGGACATCAGCACCAGGAACAGAATGAGCAGCAGGTTGGTGAGCATACGTGGGCTGCCTGCGAAACGCGCCGGTCGCCATGGGGCGGCCAGCGTCAGGATGAAGCGCCGGGCCGCGCATCGCCGTCGGCGCTGGTGCTTCGTGGCGAGGCTTGCGGCGGGAGCGAGGGCGCTGCCGTGGAAGAACCGGCGCGACTCTCACCGACGCTGGTGCGCCCGGGACTGGTCTTGCCCGCGGCGCTGCGCCCCGGGGCTGCGGCTTTCTGCCCGCTGAGCACGCGATTGGCCTCGCTGATCGACGTCGTCTGATCCACGACTTTCACCAGGGCCGCTTCCTGCAGCCAGACCATTTTCTGCGTCTTACGCAAGTAGATGCGGAGCTGGTCGATCTGGCTGGCGGCGACGAGTTTGCGTGCTTCGTCGTCAAGCACGATCACTTCATACATGGCGAACCGGCCGCGATATCCCATACCGGCGCAATCAGGGCAAGGCTCTTGTTTATTGTTGACCGTGATGCGTCCGGAGTGTTTGTAAAGCTGGCCGACGCGCTCGGGCTGCAGGTTCATTTTGCGCAGGGCCTCGGCGTCGGGCTTGTATGGCACACGGCAGGTGGTGCACAGCTTGCGCGCCAGCCGCTGGGCGACCACGGCCGAGAGAGCGTCGGCCGCCTCGCGCGGATCGCCGATCATCTTGATCCACGCCACCAGCCCGCGGAAGGCGTCGGTCTGATGCAGGCCGGCGTAAAAGCGCACGTTGCCGGCCTCGGGGGTCATGGCCTTGGCGATCTCGGGGCTGAGCGGCCGGCCGATCAACGCCACCTGCGGCGTGCGCCGCAGCGCCGCGCCGAGGCGGCGGGCGAAGGACATGTTGTCCGTGCCCGCGTCAACCGTCTGATGCTCGACGCCTTCGACCTGATAGGCGATGTCATCCTCGAGGGTAATCACGTTCTGCGTGTACGGGTCGTGGCTGTGGAGCAGGGTGTAGAGCGAGGTGGTCATGCCCTCCTCGGGAGGGCAGGCGATGAGCACCACGCCGTCGCTTTCGTTGAGCACGGGTTCGAGGACGCGGAGCTGGCTGGGCAGCAGGCCGAGCTGGCTGAGCGGGCGGGCGGTGAGTTTGCGCGGGTCGATGTAGATGGACAGCACCAGTTCGCTCGGCGAGCCGGAAGTCGCCACCACCAGCTGGTGCCTGCCGTGATCGACGGTGTCGATGTTGACTTCGCCGTGCTGCTTGTTGCGCAGATCCTCGACGTTGAGGCGGGCGTTGGTCTTGATGTAGTTGACCAGAGTCATGGCTGGCTTGGGTTCGATGCGCGGCTGGGGGTAGTCGAACCCATCGACGCGGACGCGGATGCCAGCTTGCTGGGCGGTGACGGCGATGTCGATGCGGTCGGCGCCGCGCGGTAGGGCGAAACCGGCCAGTTCCTCAAAACGCCCGTGGGCTTCGCCGGCCGTCGTCGTCGGATTGGGCACCTCGATGCGTGTGCCATCGGGAGCGAGAAAGTAGATGGCCGCGTTTTTCTGGATCTGCTGATGCTGGTAGTCGCCGATCATCTGGCGCACGCGGTCGAAGCTCAGCCGCCAGCGGGCGGTGGCCGGCACCTTGGGATTGCGGAACGTGGTGTAGGCCACGAAACTGCCAGCCAGGATCAGCAGGGCCATGGGCAGCCCCAGCCAGAAGAGCGGCACGAAAAGCCAGATCCAGTAGGCGAACACCGCGGTCCCGAGCAGGACGGGCCCCCACACCCACTTGGGGAGCATGTAGTAGTCCATGTCGCGCTCGGCGCGGCTGACCAGCCGGGCCCAGATCGCCAGCACCACGAGCATGACCGCCGGCTTGTAGAGGCTCAGCAGCAGCGCGGGTTCGGCTTTGGCGAGCATGCAGATCATGGAAAGATGCCCAGCGTCCATCGCGTTCTCCGGGCCGCTTGGGCGTGATGCGAACCAGGACGCCCGAAGACTCCACGCGTCATGATACGATCCCGCGCAGCCGCATGCGCAATTCCTCGGCGCTGGGGGCGACAGCCTCGGCGGTCCGCGGCGCAATGTAGTCCTTTTCCACCCAGGCAACAAGGCTGTCGATCATCGAGCGCATGCCGTCGTCGCGGCCGTCACGCATCACCTTTTCCAGCTCATTTTCGCGTCCGTCGGCGATGGCCTTGCGCGTTGGCGGGGACTGGCGCAGAACCTCCAGGGCTGGCACGCGCGAGGGGGTCTCCAGCGTCGTGGGAAGCAGCTTCTGGCAGATGAAGGCCCGCAACTGGCCGGCCAGCATGTTGCGGATTATCGGCTGATGGTCCGGCGGGAACAGGTCATAAATCCGGGTGAACATCTGTGTGATTGAAGGCGCATGAATCGTGCCGAAGACAAGGTGGCCTGTTTCGGCGGCGCGCAGGGCGGTTTCAAACGTCTCTTGATCGCGCATCTCGCCGATCAGCACCACATCGGGGTTCTCCCGCATCAGGGCCCGCAGCCCGACCGCGAAGCCGGGCACATCGACGCCCACCTCCCGCTGGTGGATCATGGCCTTGTCTTCGACGTAGAGGAACTCGATGGGCTGCTCGAGGGTGACGATGTGGCAGGCGCGATGGTGGTTGATGTGCTGGAGCATCGCCGCGATGGTGGTCGTCTTGCCGGCCCCGGTCACGCCGCCGACCAGCACCAGCCCGTCGCGTGCGAGGGCGATGTCGCCAAGCACGGTGGGGAGGCAGAGTTTCTCGAAGTCCAGTTGCTCCAGGCTCAGCAGGCGGGCGGCCATCGCCAGAATGCCGCGTGTGTAGAAGATGTTCACGCGGAACCGGTGCTTCGAGGAGATCGAGACACCCAGATCGACCGAACCGTCAGCCTCGAGCTGATGGCGCAGCGTCGGGGACAGGGCGTTGATGACCCACTCCTGCATGGCGGCCGGATCGACGCCGTCGGTTTTGAGCGGCTGGAGTTTGCCCTTGAGGCGCACCCGTGGCGGGTGACCGCCGCGCAGCAGCAGATCAGAAGCCTCGTAGGACGCGGCGGCTTCGAAGTAGCGGCGCAGCGGTGTGGCCTCGAGCGTATGGGACCGTCCGACGGCCGCGCCGGAGGGCGACAGGTTGGAATCGCTGCTGGGCATGGTCGACTCATCGGCGGCGGGCAGTCGCCGCGGGGTGGCTGGCTGGACGAGCGTGCCGGCGTCGTCGGCGGGGGACGGCGGGTCAGTTGACGCGGCGAACCGCCACATGGTGCTGGGCCAGATAATCCTTGGTTTCGGCGATACTGTACTGATCGTAGTGGAAGATGCTCGCCGCCAGGGCCGCGTCGGCGCGGGTGCGCGTCAGCACCTGGCGGATGTGCTCCGGGCTCCCGCAACCGCCGGAGGCCACCACCGGCACGTCCACCGTCTCCGCCACCAGGGCGGTGATCTCCAGGTCATAACCGTCACGGGTGCCGTCGGCATCCATGCTGGTGAGCACGATCTCCCCGGCCCCGAGGTCGACGACCTGCCGGGCCCAAGTGACCGCCTCCAGCCCCGTGGGTGTGCGGCCGCCGTGAGTATGCACTTCGAACGCGCGACCATCGGCGCTGAGGATCGCCGGTTTGCGCCCGGTGCGTCGGGCGAATTCATCGGCGTCGACGCGCTTCGGGTCGATGTTGACCACCGTCGCGCAGCGGCCGAAGCGGCGTGCCGTCTGACGCACGATCTGGGGGTTGACCACGGCCGCGGTGTTGATGCTCACCTTTTCCGCGCCAGCCTGGACGAGGGCGGTGACATCGTCGATGGTGCGGATTCCGCCGCCAACGGTGAAGGGCATGAAGCACTGTTCGGCCACCTGACGGACTACATCGAGCATGATGTTGCGGTCTTCGTGGCTGGCGGTGATGTCGAGGAAGACCAGTTCATCGGCCCCTTGTTCGTCATAGCGGCGGGCGACCTCGACGGGATCGCCCGCATCGCGCAGCCCCAGGAAGTTGACGCCTTTGACGACGCGGCCGGCCTTGACATCCAGGCAGGGGATGATGCGGTGGGTCAGCATACAACCCGAGTTTAGCAGCCGTATGGGCTGCCGTGCCAGTGGCTGGTGTCACGGTGAAGGCCGCCGGGCGGGCGCGCTTGGCTGGGCGCAAGAAAAAACCGGGCGGACGAGATGGGGCAAGTGGACGAACCAGTGGCATAGAGTAGGGCTTTAAAAGCCCCGGTGTTGGTGTTGCTGTCGTCACTGCCAGCCGGGGTCCGGCCCGGTCTGTTGCATCGAAGGGCATTGGAGAACGTCGGACAACGGACGGGTTTTTCTTCGAATTTTCACGGGCGAATCTTGACGATCCGTCCCATAATCGTGGCGACTGTGTTCAGTTTAGCCTCGCGGGCGCGCTGCGTTCTGTTCGACACAAGGAGCCATCCGCTGACCCTCACATCCCCGCCGTCAGCCGCGACATCGGCGACCAACGCGACGCGCCTGCCCTATGCCGACGCCATGCGCACCCTGGCCATCTTCGCGGTGGTGCTGATCCACACCCACGTGAACTTCGGGCCGGCGCTTCATCGCACGGGAGGACCGATCGCCAACGTCATCGTGGCGGCGGCGCACTGGTGCGTGCCTGTATTCGTCATGCTCAGCGGAGCGTTGCTGCTCGATCCGGCCCGCGAGGAATCACTGGGCCGTTTCTATCGGCGCCGACTGCTGCGCGTCGGGCTGCCGACGCTGCTGTGGTCGGCTTTCTACATTCAGTGGCGACAGCACTACCTGGGGCACAGCGGCCTGCATGGCCAGCAACTCTGGCGCGAAGTGATGCGCGGTGAGCCGAGCTACCACATGTATTTTCTCTTCATCGTGCTCGGTCTTTACGTCTTCACCCCATTCCTGCGCTCCTGGGTGCGGCATGCGCCGCGGGGGCAGGTGGTCCTCGGGGCATGGCTGGCGCTGGGGGTCTGCTGCGCGTGGTGCGTGTACTACGGTCTGCGCGGGATCGGCCAGTGGTACATGCCGGCTCGGCCCAATGTCCTGACGCTGTTTGCACCCTATCTGGGCTATTTTCTTCTCGGCTACGTGCTGCGCGATGTGCGGGTGCGCGGCGGGGGGTTGTGGCTGGCCATCACGGTGTGGCTCGGCTGCGTCGCGGGCTCGGCCATCGGCTTCGCCTGGCTGGTGAACGCGCAGGACAGCGACCGCATGGCCCAGCGGTGGTTCTTCGCCTATCTGAGCCCCGGGATCGTGGTCATGAGCATCGCCAGCTTCCTGCTCATCGCCCGGGCATTCGCGGTTCGCCGGCCGTGGTGGGTTCAGTGGATCAACGCCCGCAGCCTCGGCGGCGCGACGTTCGGGATTTACCTGATGCATATCGCTCTGCTCGACGTACTGCGTCATGAAGGCTGGGTCTGGTGGGCGTACCGACACTGGCACTTGCGCGGTCGCGGCGTGCTGGTTCTGGTGGCTCTGAGCGTTGTGGTGATGGCAGCGGGGTTTGCGATCACGTGGTGCGTGCAGCGCGTGCCGGGGGTCCGCCGCATCCTCGGATGAAAGGCCTCCGTGGTGACGGCAAGGCGGGTTCAGCTTTCGATGGGTTCGACGATGATCTGGTTGCCCAGAAGCTGAACAATGCGGATGGGCTGCTGTGGTTCGACCCACTGACCGGCGGTGCTGACGTCGACGAGGCGGTCGCCGAATCTGGCCGGTCCGGCGGGATGGAGCGGCGCCAGGCTGACGCCGCGGGCGCCGACGACCAGTTCAGCTTCGCGGCGATCAGGGTGTGCAGCGGCGACTGGTTCGGCGGGGCCCAGGCCCGTCGCCCGCTGCGCGTCGACAAGGATCAGTCGGTTGAACAGCGGTAATCGTCCAAGCGAACGCGTCAGATAGAAGATTCCGATGATGGCCACGATCAGACCCAGCAGCGTCCACAGGGCCGACTGCTGCAGGCGGCCCATGACCGCGGGATCGGGCAGCGGCACCCAGCCGTCGCCGCCGGTGGGCACGACAGCCAGCACCAGCCCCATGACCATGAGCACGATCCCCGCGACGCCGAACACGCCGAAACCGGGAAGCAGGAAGATCTCGACGGTCAACAGCAGGAATCCGATCAACAGCAGCACCACATGCCAGATTTCCGCCAGGCCAACAATGAACGGCGCGCCGATCAGCGCGATCAGGGCGATCACCGCCACCGCGCCCGGCAGGCCGAGTCCGGGGCTTTGAAACTCGACATACGCGCCAAGCATCAGGGCGAGGATCAGCACCGCCCGGATGGCCGGCGACGTCAACCACCCCGACAAATCTTCCGACCAGGTCTGTTCGACGCGCTGCACGCGGGCGGCCTGGAGAAACTGCTGAAGATCTCTCAGATCGCGGATGTTCTTCGCCCGCGCCAGGCCCAGTTCGACAGCCTCATCCTGGGTCAGCGTCAGCAGCGTCTGCCCGTCATGCACCTGCTGCACCAGAGTCCACTGGCCTCGGTCTTCCGGGCGGGCCACATCCAGCGACGGAGCCCCGGGTTCATCGGGTTGAAGTTTGAAGCCGAACACCGACGAACCCTTGGCCGCGTTCTCCATCGACACGCCTTCCACCATCACGCGGTAGTCGACGGCGTTGACCAGTCTCCGCTCGTGCGAATCCTTGTGTTCGATTTCATAGACCTTCACGCCGAGCACGCACATCGCGTGGAACAGGACATAGGGATAGTCGTTGGCGCTGGCGGAGTCGCGAAACTCGGCAAGGATCGGCGACAGGGCTTTGGCCCGCTCCGTGGGAGCCAGATTCTGGCCGGGCACGATCGGCGCGCAGTCGCCCGCGGCCGACGACGGCGCCATGACGATGGCGTCGCAGCTCGCGGCGATCATGATCCCGGCCGAGTAGGCTTCGTTGTTCACCCACGCCAGCGTTGGCACGTTCAGCCCTTTGAGGTATTTGCTGATCGCCAGGGCGCTGGTCACCACGCCGCCGGGCGTGTCCAGCTCCACCACGATCACCGAGGCCCCGCCGTCCAGGGCCCGCTGAATGCGGCGTTCGAGGCTGTCGAGCACAAAGTCGTAGATCAGCCCGTCGATCTTGACGACGGCGACCTGGGCGCCGCTGAGAAACTCCGGGCCGATCGGCGTCGCACTTGCGGGCGGGGCCGTGGCCGGTTGCGTGGCCGGACCGGCGTTCCCCTGCGCCCGGGCGGCGAAGCCCGCCGCGGCGCACGCCAACAGGAGGCCGATGCACAAAACCCGTCTTGACGCCCAGCGATGGTGGTTCATGACTTTGCGATTATAGGTCGTGTGCATGGGCGGGCCGTCTGGCTTACGGGTTCGTGCCGGACGAGGGCGTCATGTCCGGGTGGCGAACAGCCAGGGCCTTGAACTGGGCGAGCTGTTCGCGGCCGAGCTCCGCCCGCACATGCCGCATCTGCAGTTCGACGGCCCGCGCGCCGGCGAGGCGCGCCAGCAGATCCTGGCCAAGGTCGATCGTCAGCGTTTCATCGGTGAGCGAGCCGGCCCGCAGCCCGCCCGATCCCCGCCGCGCCGCGCCATACTCGATTACCGGCCGAACGACTTCGCTGCCGTCGATCACGAAGGTGACGTTCGCCAATCCCTGATAGATGCGGCGTGAGAAGTGCGTCGCCACCTTGAGCATCGCCTGGCCGTCTTCGCCCTGGCGCACCATCATGTGGTGGGCGGATCGATCGCCGGCGATGATCGGCAGCTCCACCCAGCGTGTGGTTGTGGTCGTGAGCCCGGTCTGCGGGTCGGTGGCGGTGACGATGTTGGCCGTCTCAACCTCGACCATCTCCTCCTCCGGCACCAGGCCGGCCAGTTCCGCCAGCCGGCGGTTCTCGGCCTGCAGCCGTTGCAGCTCGGTTTCGAGTTCGGCGACCTGGGCGCGCAGACGGGCGTTCTCAGCCGCCAGATCGGCCTCCTGCTGCCCACGCACCGGCAGGGCGGGGCTGAACATCAGCAGAAGAACAACAGCCGAGAGCGTCAGGCGATGCAGCGCGCGAGGTGTGAGGCATGGTTGGCGATGGATCATGGGCGAAGCCTTTCAAGGTCGCGGCGGATGGGAAGCGATTCTTGACCATGCATCTTAGCGTCGGCCGGGGCACGCAGATAGGATGCCTGCTTCCGTGGACCGCCAACGAGGCTGACGATGTCTGAGTCGATGCTGTACGAAACCCACATGCATACGCCTCTATGCCGGCACGCGGAGGGCGAGGTCGGCTCGTATGCGGCCGTCGCGGAACAACGCGGCCTGACGGGGGTGATCGTGACGTGCCACAATCCCCTGCCGGACGGCTTCAGTGGCGACGTGCGCATGGCTGAGGATGAGATGCCGCTCTACCTGCGGCTCGTGGCCGACGCCCGGGAGGCCTGGCGGGGGCGCATGGACGTGCGCCTGGGCATGGAGTGCGATTACTACCCGCGGTTTGAGGACTACCTGCGTCGCCAGACGGCAGCGGCTGACTTCGACTACCTGCTGGGCTCCGTGCATGCCCATCTGCGGGTGTGGCGCGACGCATTCGAGCCGACGAGCCCCGACGCGCTGGTCGAGCTGTATTGTCAACAGCTTCGGTGCGTCGCCGAGTGCGGGCTTTTTGATGCCGTTGCCCATCCTGAGTTGCTCCTATCCAAGAAGTGCCTGCCGGCCGACTATGAGCCGCGGCGATTCCTGGATGCGCTGGACCGGACTCTGTCAGCCGTCGCCGCCACGGGTGTGGCAATGGAGCTTAACACGTCGGCGGGCCTGGCCAGCGAGCGTGGACGCGGGTACATGCCCGACCTGCTGCGCCTCTACCGTCAGCACGGGTTGGCGGTGGTGATCGGCTCCGACGCCCATACGCCGCGGCGCGTGGCCGAGGGCTGGCCGCTGGCCCTGCGCATACTCGCGGAGGCGGGCTTCGAACACGTGAGCCTGGTGCTCGAGCGCCGCCGCTGCAAAGTTCCGCTGGCGGATGCGGCGGCCTCCCTGGCCGCGGGCGAAGCGGCGCATCTGGACTTCAGGGCGTAGTTTGTTATCTGTGCCCAGGTGGATTCACCCGCGTCCGCGCCCGAGGCCGGGCGCGTTCAACTCTGACTGCTGGGAGTCTGTCATGGCCGCTGGTCCAATTCGCGTCACCGTCTGGAACGAAGCTGTTCACGAAAAAACCAACAAAACCGTTCAGGAGATCTATCCGCACGGCATACATCAGGCGGTGGCCGACGGGCTGCGCGAGAATCTTGGCGAAGGCGTGCGGGTTCGCACAGCCACGCTCGATGAACCCGAGCACGGCCTGAGCGAGAAGGTGCTGGCGGAGACGGACGTTCTCATGTGGTGGGGACACGCGGCCCACCACAAGGTCGACGACGCCATCGTCGAACGTGTGCACAAACGTGTGCTGGCCGGCATGGGCCTGGTGGTCATGCATTCGGGACACTTCTCGAAGATCTTCAAAAAACTCATGGGCACGACCTGCGCCCTCAAGTGGCGCGAAGCGGCCGAGATGGAACGGCTCTGGTGCGTCGATCCGAGCCATCCGATCACCGAGGGGTTGCCCGAGTACATCGAGCTGCCTCACGTCGAGATGTACGGCGAGCTGTTCGACATTCCCGCGCCGGACGAATTGATCTACATTTCGTGGTTTGAAGGCGGCGAAGTATTCCGCTCCGGTTGCTGTTGGCGGCGCGGGTCGGGCAAGGTCTTTTACTTCCGTCCCGGGCACGAAACCTTCCCGATCTATTACGACAGGAACGTTCGCAAGGTTTTGAGCAACAGCGTGAAATACGTCGCAAAGAAGACGGACACGCCGTATGGCAACGGCGCCGCCCCCAACATCAGAACGCCGCTCAACCCCATCCGCGCCGCACACAAGGTTGATGAAAGCCTGCACAAGCACTGACAAGCTGCGCCCGTAACAGTGCAGGACACGAACGTTGGCCGCGGGCGCGTTTCCTGGACCTCGCAAACGCCTGCGGCCGTCGCCCTCACTGCTCACGTTTCGACCACGGCACGTCAGGATCCTTGTGAAACGCCGCGGCCGCCTGCTTCAGGCACGGTTCGCACACCACGGCCTCGGGGTTGAAGCCCGGCGGCGGTGACGCGAAGGGCGCGTGCCGCCAGTGGGGCGTATCCGTCGGCCGCGTCTGAAGGCACAGCGTGCAGTCAAACGCCCGCGCCGCGGGCGTCATCTGCTTGCGGGCCTGTTTGAAGCATTCCAGACACAACACCGAGCCGTGATGTCCCTCGACCATCGCGGTCTGCTGGTCCCAGTCGGTGCCGCAGAAATCGCAACTGATGATGATGCCTGTCTCGCCGTTCTCGTTGACCTGACGCTGCATGGACCGTCCCTCGTTGGAGCAGGCGATTGTAGGCCCATTGGGCGGGCTCAATCCTGGGCCGCCGCCGGGGCGTTTGTGCTATCGCCTGCCGGCGTTTTCTTCGGACTCGGGGCGCAGCAGGTAACGCACGCGCACGGCCGTCGGCCGATCGTGCTCGGTGAGTTTCGGCCCCCGCGCCTGCCAGCGGTAAAGGCTCTGCAGGATGGGGCCGTCGAAATCCGCGTAACCCGTGGTGCCCAGCAGGCCAGCCTCAATCACTTCGCCCTGGGCGTTGAACACGACGCGCACGGAGGTGTTGTTGGGTACGGCCGTCAACAGGGCTGAAAGCGCGAAGTGCGGTCGGGCGGTGGTGATCTCGATGCCGTCACCCACGATCACGCCGCCGGGGACGAGCCTGTCATACGTCAGCACAAGCTGGGTTGGGTCGACGTCCTGCCGGTCGCGTGGGGCGGCGGTGGGCTTGGCCGTCGTCGGAGGATGGGGCTGCGGCCGGGGCGGCGGCGCGGTGCTCGGGGTGGGCGGGGTCGGGGCCACGGGCACGACGGCGGGCGTATCGGCAAGGGTCGTTTCGATCGGTGGTTCGGGAATCGAGGGGTGTGGCGGCTCGGGTTCGAGCGCATCGACGCTGGGAGGCGCCGGTGGCTGTTGCGGCAGGGGCGCGGGGGTCGGCGCGGGCCGCGTCGGGTCGGTGGGAAGCGGCGCTGTTTCGATGGGTTCGGCCTGCGATTGCAGGGCCGGTTGCTGGGTCTGGGCCTGGGGCGCGATCAGGCGGCGGAAATCCTCGTGGGCGATCCACGCCACCGACGCCCGTATCGGGTTGGGTCGGCCCAGTCGCACGTCCGGGTCCGGCAGCATCGTTTCCAGCTCGGCGGGCAACTCGCGGGTCCACGATGCCTGGCGCCCCACGCTCCACTGCATGGCCGGAAGCAGCATCGCGTGCAGCAGCATGGCGATGACCGCCCCGACGCTCAAGCGCACGATGGTTTCACGATCAACCATAAAAAACTACTCATCGACCCATGCCGCTCATGGGGATGGACCAGAGGCGTCGTCGGCCTGCGTCGGGCGAGGCGGGCCCACCACGCTCACATCCTCGACGCCCGCGTCGCGCAGCATCTCGATCAGGCGCACCAGCAGCGGGCCTCGGTCCGTTGGCGGGGCTTCGTTCCCGGGAGTCTGCGACACTTCCAGAGCCACGAAGAGCGGCGTGGGGTTGTCCTGGGCGGCGAAGGACCGCAGCCGGTCCGGCAACTCATCGAGTTCGATCGGTTCCCGGTCGAAGAATAATCGGCCGGCGGCGTCGATCGTCAGGGCCGCGACCTGACCCGGCTCAACCTCCGCCCCGCCGCTGACCGGTACGAGCTGGAGGGGCAGAATCTCGGCCCGCACCGTCAGGATCAGGCTGTAGATGAAGAACGTCAACAGCAGAAAGATCACGTCGATCAGCGGCAGCAGTTCGACACGCGGGCTCAGGTCATGGCGACGGACGCGCAGCATGTGGTCATTGTACGCACGGGCGCAACAGGTACAGTGGTGGGGAACCTGGCGGTCGCCGGTATCGCCGTATCCGGGAATCACGCGGCCCGGCCGGCTCCGCTGCATGACCCACCGGTCAGAAGGGACGGCACCATGGACGAGTCAAGCGAAAAGCCGACGCCTGCAGAGTCCGCCTCCAGCGGGTCTGGAACTCAACCCGGTGCAGGGCATGAAGCGTCCACGGGCCTGTCGCCTGCGGAGGAAAAACTGGACCTCCCATCCGAACAGAAGACCTGGGGCATGCTCTGCCACCTGTTGGCGCTCACGCCGCTGGTGGGCATCGTGCCGGGCCTCATTCTCGGGCCGCTGGTCGTCTGGCTGCTCAAAAAGAACGAGATGCCATTCGTCGATGACCAGGGCAAAGAGTCGATGAACTTTCAGATCACCGCCCTGATCGCTTTCGCGGCGTCGGCCAGCCTGTTCCTGTGCGGCATCGGTGTCATTGTGATGCCGATCATCGGCATCGTCTGGATGGTGCTGGTGATCGTCGCCGCGGTAAAGGCGGGTGACGGGGTGAAATACCGCTACCCGTGGACGTTGCGGTTCATCAAATAGCCTTCGGCGGCTCGGGAGTTGCCGGCCGAACCGATCACGGTTGTTTCATGCGCAGGCTGTCCCACGCGGCGGCGATCGCGTCGTCGTCCACGTCTTTGTGAATCGCGACCGCCCCGATGCGATCGGGCAGCACCAGGCGAATGCGGTTGTCAGCCACTTTCTTGTCGACGCGCATGGCCGCCAGCAGATGCCGTGTCGGCGCCAGCTCCGCCGCCTCGACCGGCAGGCCGATTTTGTCCAGGACGTCGGTGATGCGGTGCGTCACGCTGACATCGCACAGTCCCTGCGCCACCGCCAGACGGCTGGCGGCGACCATGCCCAGCGCCACCGCTTCGCCGTGGTGGTATCCGCCGTAGGCCTGCGTCGCCTCGATGGCGTGGGCGAAGGTGTGGCCGAAATTGAGGTGCGCCCGCGGGCCGGTCTCCTTTTCGTCTGCCATGACGACGTCAGCCTTGATCTTCACATTGCGCTGCACCAGCTCGACCATCACGTCGCGGTTCAGGGCGGCGATCGCCTCCGTGTGTCGATCGATCCAGTCGAAAAGCGTGACATCGCGTATGATGCCGTGCTTGACGCACTCCGCCAGACCGCAGCGCAGCTCGCGCTGCGACAGCGACGCGAGCGTCTGGGTGTCGACGATCACGGCCGCCGGCTGATAGAACGCGCCCACGAGGTTCTTGCCTTGGGGCAGGTTCACGCCCACCTTGCCGCCGACCGACGCGTCCACCATCGCCAGCAGCGTGGTCGGGCACTGCACAAAGGGCACGCCGCGCAGATACGTCGCCGCCACGAAGCCGGCGGTGTCGCCCACCACGCCGCCACCCAGAGCGATCACGGGGCTCTTGCGTTCGAGCCGTGAGCCCACCAGTTTTTCGTATATGCCCGCCACGGTGGTCAGGTTTTTCTGGCTTTCGCCGATCGGCATGTCGATGCGCAGCACCTGGTAGCCGGCGGCCTCGAGCGACGCAGCCGCGGTGCGGCCATGCGTGTCGCTCACGGCCGCATCGACCAGCAGGGCGGCCCGGTCGTGGGGCGCGACCTCACGCACCCGAAGCCCGAGCTTCGCCAGCAGGCCCGGCTCGATGGACACCGTGTAACGATGATGCGGCAGCGTCAGGTCAACGTCGGGCATCGGTTGTGTTCTCCGTCTGGCGCGGAAGCGTGCGCCGGCTGGTGTCGGGCTCTCCAGCCATCCGGGCCAGCGCCTCGGCGGGATCGCGCGGTAAATTGGCCGACGGCGAATCATACTCCGCGAGGGCGGGCATCGTCGCAGGTGGGCGGTCGGCCGCGTGCCGGGCGCCGCGGTGTCGCAGCCACTGCCGCAGCACGATGTAGGCCGTCAGCAGCAGCGTGACGGCGATCAGCAGCGGCGTCATCAGGCGGCCGACGCCGAGCGCGGCGTGCGGTTGCCACTGTGCCCGTCGGCCCACGAAGGTGAGGTAGTTTCGCTCGCGACCCTCGAGGTCGGGGCTGGTCCACAGCTTGTAGAAACGTGCGATCGCGCGGACGTGCGTGCCCACCGCGGGCAGGTCGGCCGGCGCGGGATTGTCCAGCAGATAGACCAGCACCACGGCTTCGCTCTGGCTCGAAGCATCCACGCCCTCGACGAGAATTGGCCATTGCCGCAGCCGCTGATCCCACGGACCAAGCCGGCTCAGCGTGCCGAAGGGGCGCGGGATGGCGGCCAGCCGGCCTTCAATCACGAAAAGTTCACCGCGATGGTTCGCCGGCTCGTCCAGCGGCAGGACGTCACGCAGGGACATCGCTCCCGCCGTCCCCCGGTCGTCGTCAGCGGCCGGCCAGGTCGCCACATGGGTCAGCAGGGCGTACAGCGCTGCTTCCTCAAAGACAGGCGAGTGATCGGCGGCGGTCGCTAACTGTTGCTGCTGCGCGTCGCTCAGCGGCGGCGCCGCGAGCGCCAGTGAACCCAGCAGCAGAAGGGACCATCCGGTCGGCATTCAACCATTGTATGAGCCTCCGGGGTGGCGATGGCGGTTCGGCCGCATGATGGCTCGACCCGCGGCCGCAGTGGTATAGTGACCGTTTACTTTGGCGCGCGGCCGCGGTCGTCGGACCGGCCGTTCAGCCCGCGACGGAGCCTCCCGATGTCCGTGACGCAGAGCCAGACCGTCCCCGGCGTCTCTCCCGATCTCGGCCGCGAACTGGTCCATGACGAGGTCGTGGCGGTGGTCGACTTCGGCTCACAGTACGTGCAGCTCATCGCCCGTCGCGTGCGCGAAGCCGGCGTGTTCAGTCTTCTGGTCGGGCCGCATGTGAGCGTCGAGCAGCTCGCGGCGATGAAACCCAAGGGGCTGATTCTCAGTGGCGGCCCCGCCAGCGTGTATGAGAACGGCGCGCCGCGCTGCGATCCGCGCTTGTTCGAGCTTGGCGTGCCGGTGCTGGGCATCTGTTACGGCATGCAGATCGGCGCCCAGCTTCTCGGGGCCGAGGTGCACAACGCGGCCGCCCGCGAATACGGTGGCGTCAAGCTCCGCGTGGAGGATCAGCAGAACGATAGGGGCCTGCTCGCCGGCCTGCCCCGGCAGACCACCGTCTGGATGAGCCACGGCGACCAGGTGCAACAGTTGCCCCCGTCTTTCCTGCCGTTGGCCCAGACACCCACCTGCCCATATGCGGCGGTCCGTCACAAAGACAAGCCGTTCTTCGGCGTGCAGTTTCACCCGGAAGTCACCCATACACCGCACGGCCTGGACATCCTGCGTAACTTCCTCTTCGAAATCTGCGGCTGTGCCGGCACCTGGAAGATGAGTGATTTCGTGGACCGCGAGGTGGCCGCCATCCGTGAAAGAGTCGGCGACGCCCGTGTGGTGTGCGGGTTGTCGGGCGGAGTCGATTCGTCGGTGGTTGCGGCCCTGCTGTCCAAGGCGATCGGCAGGCAAGCCACCTGCATTTTTGTCGACAATGGCCTGTTGCGCAAAAATGAGCGTGGTCTGGTCGAGAAAACCTTCCGTGGACATTTTGACATCGATCTGCGCGTCGTCGACGCCAGCGCCCAGTTCCTCGATGATCTGGCCGGCGTCACCGATCCGCAGGAGAAGCGCCGCCGTATCGGCCACCGCTTCATTGAAGTCTTCAAGCAGGCCAGTGCCGACATCCCCGACGCGAAGTTTCTGGCCCAGGGCACGCTTTATCCCGACGTGATTGAGTCCGGCCACGGCTACTCCGGGGCGGCGGCGAACATCAAGCTGCATCACAATGTCGGCGGCCTGCCCGCCGAGCTGAGCTTCGAGCTCATCGAACCGTTGCGGGCCCTGTTCAAGGACGAGGTGCGCCAGCTCGGCCAGGTGCTCGGGCTGTCCGAAGCGATGGTTTGGCGGCATCCGTTCCCTGGCCCGGGTCTGGCGGTGCGCGTTCTCGAAGAGGTCACGCAAGACAAGCTCGATCTGCTGCGCGAGGCCGATGAAATCCTGCTGGAAGAGATCGTCGCCCACAACCTCTATCGTCGCACCGCCCAGGTCTTCGCCGTGCTGCTGCCGATCCGCTCGGTGGGCGTGATGGGCGACGGCCGCACGTATGAGAGCGTCGTCGCCATCCGGGCCGTCGAAAGCCAGGATTTCATGACCGCGGATTGGGCGCGGATTCCCTACGACGTGCTGGCGACGATCAGCAACCGCATCATCAACGAGGTGCGGGGCGTCAACCGCGTGGTCTACGACATTTCGAGCAAGCCGCCAGCCACGATTGAGTGGGAGTGACCCTTCGACGATCGGCGAAGGCGGGCCTACAATCCGGGGCATGCCCTGGCACTCTGCTCCATGGATGAAGTATCGCCGCTCGTCGCCAGCGATGGTTCTGGCGGCGATCGCTCTCATGTTGCCCCTGGGCGGCTGCTCGACGGTGCGCGTGACGAACCCGGACCGGACGGCTACGGAAATGTTCCTGATTTCTCAGGCCGCGGAACAGGCGGTGGCCCAACTGACCGTCGCGCCGCTGCGCGATCAGAAGGTGTATCTCGATACTTCGCACTTCGTCGGTCGGGACACGGAATTCGTGGCCGCCGAGCTGCGCTCGCATCTGCTGCGCGATGGTGTGCGTCTGTTCAACGAACCGCAACAGGCCGACGTGATTCTCGAAGTGCGCAGCGGGGGTCTGAGCATCGACCGTTATGAATCGCTGCTGGGCATCCCGGCGCTGCTGGCGCCCGCTGGCGCCGGCGCGGCGGCGGGTCCGGCCGGCATGGCCGCGGGCGAGGCCGCCACGCTCATCGTGCCGGAACTGGCGATCGTCAAGAACATCAAACAGTACGGGTTCGCTTCGGTCGCGATCGTCGCCTACCGTCGCGACACGGGCGAACTGATCGCCGCCTCCGGGCCCTTCATCGGTCGAACGTTCCGCAAGGACTGGTGGTTCTTCGGTCTCGGGCCGCGCGTGACGGGCGATATCCCGCCGGCTGAACCTCGGATCGATCACGGACGCTGACCGCCAACCCGCGCCGCTCCGCCGCGCCTTCCGCTGTGCGTTCGATTTTCATCCCGCGGCCACGACGATCATGAAGCGAGCCCAACGCATTCTGTTTAACGTCGCGGGCGCCGGCGCGGCGCTGGTGGCGGGTGTGACACTGCTGGCCATCGCGTTTCTGCTCAGCCCGATTCCGGCCCGCCTGGCGGCAAGCGCCATCGAACGCGCCACCGGTATGGACACGCAAGTCGGTTCACTGCATCTGGGCTGGTCGGGGCAGTCACATATTCGCGCTCTGAGTCTGAGCTCGCCCCACGGGGGTCCGCCGCTGCTGACGCTCGATGAAGTACGTTTCAGTCACGCTCCGCTGTGGCGGTTGCCGCTCCGCGGGAGCCCGACCCTCAGGTCTATATCCCTGGATGGCGCGCAGGTCGTCGTGGCGCGGGATGATTGCGGCCGCTGGAACTTCGCTGCGCTGTTCGACGCGACTTCGCAGAAGGGATCGGGAAGCACAGTCACCGCCGGCCGCCTGCGGTTGCCGGTCGTCACCCTGCGCGATGTCTGGTTGCACTGGCGTGCGGCCGACGGGCCTGCGAGATCGCTCGGCCCGTACGCGATGACCATCGAGCCGACCGAGGAAGGCGACCGGATCACCTGGACCCGCGACGCGGGAGCCGCGGTCGTCCTTATCGTGCGCAAATTCGCCTGGCCGGCGGGCACGGCCATGGAGGCCTGGCGCGGGCTTGACGCCGACGTGACGATGGTCCTGAGCAACATGGATCTGTCATGGCTGACGTCGGGCCATGTGGATGGTTATCCGCCACTGGGTACGTACGACGGTGAGGCAAGGTTTGCGGCATCGAGCCAGGCGTCGGGCGGCCAGGGCGGAGAACTGACCTTCGAGGTGAAGGCCCGCGAGCAGGCGGCCGTCCTGTTCGGGGGCGGGCGCGGCACGGTCCAGGTCGATCTGGCCGGCGCGGCCGGGCCACGCTTCGTCATGCCCGGTTCACACTGGTGGATCGCCGATGGTGAGCTTGACTTGTGGGGCCGGGCTTCGCGTCCGGCTGAAGCATGGCGGATCTACGCGAACGCGCAGCTTAAGCATGTTCCCATGCAGCTGCTTCTGGCTCTGGGCGGCGCCGAGGCATCGGCGCCCGTCGGTCGACTCGACGGCGAGGTGCGGTTGACGCTGCCGCTGGGCCAGCTCGAGCGCCTCTACGGGGAGGTGCGGCTCAAGCTCAGCGAGTCAGACCTGGCCAACACGGGACTGTTCGCGGCCATCTACAACGTGTTCAATGTTCGTCTGGGGCCAGCGGAACCGACGGGCCGGGGCGAGTTGACCGCTCGCCTGGAAGGCTCCTTGTTTCACGTTCGGGCGATGCGCTACACCAACCGCGGAACGGACCTGCAACTGGGAGGCTGGGTGGAAGACATTCGCCTGGGCGGCGACAGCCCCGTGCGTGCTTACGCGATGGGGGCCACGCGGCCGCTGCCCAACCTACCGCTGCTGGCTGAGTTCAACGACATCCTCGGCGTCCTGGGTCAGGGTGTGACGGCGATGAGCATAAGCGGCAGCCTGGCGCAGCCGAAGGTCGAACCCATGTCCCTCAAGCAGGCCCGCACCACCGTCAGCCAACTGATCCATGGCGGCCACGCGCCGGAGACCGAGTGATTCCCATGGCGATGTCGCACTCGGGCGGCGGCGTCAGCGCCGCCGTCTTAGAAACGGTACGCCGAGGGCCGCGAAGACCGCCACGAAGGTCGCCGGCTCGGGGATGATCGCCGACTGTCCGCCGCCGGTGAGGATGATGATGAACGGGTTGATGTCCTCGGTATTGATGACCGCGTCGCTGTTGGTGTCGTAGATTGCCGGATCCACGCCGTAGGCCGCCTCGAAGCTGGACGGATTCGTGAGCGCCAGGATGAACGGGTTGATGTCCTGGGTGTCGACCACGCCGCTGCCGTCGAAGTCGCCGGGGATCGCCTCGGGCAGACCGTAGACGGCGGTGAGCACCTGACCTGTCGCGGCGTCATAGCCGGCCACCATCCACACCAGCGGCGGCGCATCGGTTTCGCCTTCTTCGAAGCCATAAATCGTGTAACCGGTGAAATTGGCCAGGTTCTGCATCGGCGTCAGCGGATCATCCGTGGCATGCGTCACCGGGTCGTGCGTGTTGTTCCAGAAGACGCCCAGGTACTGGTTGTAGGACGCCCAGCCCGGCGTGTTGGGCACGTCGTCAAGGGCGGTGATGTACTGGCCGCCGCTGTTGAGCATGTACCACACATGCCCATCTTCGTTGCGATACGACGCAGCCGACCACGCGTCCCACAGATCGTCGTCGTACTCGTCGGTGGTTCCGCCCGTCGAGTAGGGGGACTGGGGATGGATGAACAGCGCGAAGATGGGCACGTCACCGGTATTCATCAATGAGAGCAGGTATCGGTTGTAGTATTGACCTTCACTGGATGACTGCCAGTCGAAGGTCAGCCAGAGCTCTGCCGACAACTGCCCCGCGACCGCGGCCGCGTCAGCTCGTTTCGTCACGCCCAGACCCGCCAGAGCCGCTAGGCAGACAACACCCGCCAGCCGAAGGGTGCGACACAAACCTTCACCACAAGCATGCATGATCCACCTCCCGCGTTTTTAGAAGAGATGCCAAGGGCGTCGGAGCCGAACCCGATGCGCCCGTAAAATTAAAGTGATAAGCATCTATTTTAGCTTATAGGCAGATACGAACAAGCAGAATCTCCATGCCGAAGGTTGGCACCGCCGGTCGGGTAACATGAATCGCCATGTCCCGTCACCTGCGGCCCGGCAGCCTGGAGACCGTTTACTCAGCCCTTTTTCTGGGTTGGGGCGTGGTTCCGTTGATGCTCGCGGTCACGCTGATGCAGCAGCCGAATCCTGCCAACATAGGCACGGTGCTGTTCACTATGTTCGCCGTCGCGTGGTGGGCCTGCGGGCTTGGGATGGCAGCCGGGCTGCGTTGGACGGCGTGGCCGGCGATGGGCGTCGCCTTCGTCGCCTGGGCGGCCGTCAGCGTCGAGACCTTCAAGGCCACGCGTCTGCTTCTTGAAGGCGGTGAGGCCCGGCTGGCCTGGGAAGACGTGGGTTACCGGGCCGTCTTCTTGCTGCTGCCGCTGTCGGTGCTTTTGGTGCTCGGTTGGCTGACGCGGCCCGGTCGCGGCCGCCAGGCGCAACCGGGCCCACCTGTCGGCCGGATGCCGTGACCGGCCGTAACCCGTTCCCGCGATCTGGTCGATAACGCCAAAGCAGCTCAACACAGCCAGGACGCGCTGCTCACTCTGGACGCCCGACCTGGCGCGATGCCCGGGCGATGTGCCCGCCTCGGCGGTCCGACGCGGGCACATCGCGGAGAATGGCGATGGCCGGCCACGGATTTGAGCAACTGGAGACTTGGCGGCAGGCGATGGAACTGACCATGCGCCTCTTCAAGCTCACCGATCACTTCCCCGCCGAGGAACGTTCAGGTCTGACCGCCACCCTTCGCCGCACCGCCAGCGCTCTGGCGGCGAAGATCGCGGAGGTCACCGCTTACGACAGCGCCGACAAACTGCTGGATGCCTACGTCGCCGCGCTGGGCACCCTGCGTGAGATTCAGACGCACCTGCTCATCGCCCAGCGCCTGCATTTCCCGCGGGCCTTTCTTCTATGGAAGGTGCGGCGCGCGATCGGCAGGTTCAGCCGCACGCTTGACCGGGAGATCGACGTTCTGCGCCATCGTCGCCAGGTGCTGTCCATTGCCGAAGCGTCCGCTTGCGGCAACAGCGACCAGTCAGCCGGTAACGCCACGCCGCTGCGCCAGGCGGCCTGACGGGCGACACGCGATCGCGTTCGCCTCACGGGCTGTAGTAATTCCACGTCATCTTCATCCGCCGGTAGTGCGGCTGCAGCCACTTGCGAGGCTCATTCGGACGCGGGTTTGGGGCGCCGTTGTGGTGGATCCGCAGCTCCGGTCCGTTCTCGCCGTGACCGCGCATCACCACGATCTCTTCGCGCCAATCCCCCGATACGTCGGCCACGAAGATGCGGTCGGCCTTTTCCCTGATGACGTGGACAAATTCCCCGGTGATCGGGTTGAACACCGCCACGTCGCCGGCCTTGTGCCGTTCCTTGCCGCAGCCGAACTGCTGGGGTGCGCCGGTCCAGTCGATCGTGTTCAGAACCTCCAGCCCTTCGTCCGTCCAGCCGGCGGGCGCGACATCATCCATCTCGTACCTGCTGATGAGCTTGCCGGTGTGGTCGAACACGAACGGCTTCTGGTGCGTGTTGAACCGGCTGCGGCACCAGATCTGCATGCCGCCGCTCTTGCGGCGAGGGTCGTCGGTCGGCAGGAAGTGGCCGATCACCGCGTTCTGCGGCTCCATGTGTTCGTGATGCGTCTTCCAGATCAGCCCGTCGGCATGGAACAGCCAGACGTACTGGTCGTCGCGCTCCTGAAGCACCACCACCTGAAGATCGTCACGCCCCGGCGCCACGCGGCCGAAGAACACTGAATCGACATGCGGCTTGGACACATCGGCCTTGAAGACCGGCAGGGCGTAACGCATCCGTCCGTCCGCGCCGACCACGCAGCCGCCGAGCACTTCATCACGCCCGTCAAGATCGATGTCCGCCACCCGCGCGCCGGTGTGCGCCTGGTTGATGAAATCGTTGCGCTCCCAAAGCGGGCCTTTGCCGGCCTTGAGATCCTCCAATGTATACGCGGCGATGAATCGGCCGAGGCGGTACGGCTCCTTGTTGGTCGTCTGCAGCAGCAGGTCGCGATCGCCTTGGCCGCGGAAGTTGGCGATCACCAGGTGCTCCCAACGCTCAGCCGCGGCGGGGAAAGGCGGGGCGGCCTTCCACTTCAGCTTGCCCGTCGCGCCGTCGACCACGTGCAGTTCCGCCGACTGCGTGAGGTAGAGCACCTCGACGCGCCCGTCGCCATCGATGTCCGCCGCCGCCACACCCGGGCCATGATGCCCCGGCAGGCCGTTGCCCTCCGAATGGCCGGCCACCTGAATGTCGATCGCCTTGGACCATAGCGGCTGGCCGAAGTGTCCCACAGCCGCGATGTGCCCGGTGATGGTGACCACGAAATCCAGCATGCCGTCGCCGGTCAGGTCGGCTGTAATGATCCCGCCCGGCGACTGCAGCGGGCTGTCGGGCGACGGCATATCGAGCGGAATGATGTACGGGTTGGCGTCGTATTGGGGCCAGTCGGCCTGGCACACGGTAGCGGGGGTGTCGGCAAACAAGGGGCGTCTCCAGGCCAGTGACAGGACGAGGAACGAGATCCTCTTCCCCACCATTAGCCGCTGGTCGGCTCAGGGCAAGCGGCCGGTCCCCGCTTGCGGAGGAGGAGGTCGACGCGGGACAGATGGGATGGAAATATCGCGACATCGGCGGCGTGAGCGGGGCCACGCGCGAACCTCAGGTTGGGAGCCCGGCCGCCGGACGGCTACACTTCGTGATCGATTCACGTGAATGGATCACATATCACATGGCAGAAAGGAACACGACCATGACGCGACAGGGACGCATCTTCATCGGGGTGGTGACCGCGGGGGTGGTGATCGGCGGTCTGCTGCTCGCGCTGCCGCAGCCGTCGCAGGCCGTCGTGGCTGAGCAGGGCACCGCTGACATGGCTGCGGCGGCCGACCACGGCCCAGCCGCGCCGCTGCAAACCCAGGACATCAGCCTCGGCGTCGCTCAACAGGTGATGCACGCGGCCATCAACAAGGCTGCGGAAATGGGCCTGGCCATGGACATTGCCGTGGTCGACGCCGGCGGCAACCTCAAGGCCTTCGTCCGCATGGACGGCGCATGGCTGGGCAGCATCGACATCGCCATCAAGAAGGCCCGTACCGCGCGCTACTTCGACATGTCCACGGGCGCGATCGGTCAGCTCAGCCAGCCCGGTGGTCCGCTCTACCAGATCGAAGTCTCCAACGGCGGCCTGATCACCTTCCCCGGCGGCGTGCCGCTCAAGACGGCCAGCGGCACGGTCATCGGCGCGATCGGCGTTTCCGGTTCAACGGTCGAGAACGATCATACCGTGGCGACCGCCGGTGCCACAGCACTCGGTGAGGGTATGTAAAGGCGGCGCCTGTAACGATGTGATGGTTGCGCCGGCTACCCTCGCGTCGCCTTCAGCCACTTGTTGAACGCGGCTTTGCTGAGCGTGTTGATCACATCGCCGCGCGTTGCCCCGGCGCGGCGGGCGGTGAGCAGGCCGAACGTCAGTTGGTCCAGGTCCGATGGGCCGTGGGCGTCGGTGTTGATGCTGAGCCTGGCGCCGGCGTCGATGGCGGCGGCGGCGTGGGTGTCGCGCAGGTCGAGTCGCCAACTGTTGGCGTTGACCTCGAGGGCGATGCCTCGCTGGGCAGCGGCGTGGGCGACTCGCTTGATGTCGGGGTTCAAACCGGGCCGGCGGTTGATGAGCCGACCGGTGGGGTGGCCGACAATCGTGACGTAAGGATTGTCGATGGCCCTGAGCAGGCGCGTCGTCGCCTTGTCGGCATCCTGGGACAGGGCGCTGTGCGGGCTGGCCACGACCAGATCGAGTTGTTTGAGCAGGCTGTTGGGGTAGTCGAGCTTGCCGTCGGCCAGGATGTCCACCTCGCTGCCGGCCAGAATCTGAATCTTGTCAGCCAGTTCCTTCGCCACCTGGCGCACGGCCGCGATATGGGCTTCGAGGCGCTGCTCGGACAGGCCATTGGCCTGCACCTGGCTCTTGGAGTGATCGGTGATTGCCACAGTATGGAAACCGCGGTCGATGGCGCACATGGCCAGTTCCCGTATCGACCAGATGCCGTCACTGGCGGTGGTGTGGGCATGCAGTTCAGCCGCGATGTCCTTGAGGTCGATGAGCTCAGGCAGTTGCCGCCGTGCGGCCAGAGCAATCTCGCCGCGGTCTTCGCGCAGCTCAGGGGCGATGAAATCCATATCGAGCGCGTCGTAGATATCCTGCTCGGTCTTCGCGGCCACCGGTTGCTTGTCGCCTTCCGTGGCGAGAGCGTATTCGTTGAGCGTCAGACCACGCTCCATCGCCCGACGGCGCAGGGCGACGTTGTGCTCCTTGGAGCCGGTGAAATACATCAAGGCCGCGCCGTAGCAGTCAGGCTCGACAATGCGCAGGTCAGCCTGAACGTTGATGCGTTCCGCCTTGAGACGCACGGATGTCTTGGTCTTGCCGCTGACCAGCACGTCCGCGACGACGGGCAGACCTGTGAAAGCGCTGGTGATGTCGGCCGCATGTTTCGCATCGGCGGCGACGAGAATGTCCAGGTCGCCGATGGTCTCGCGTCCGCGGCGCAGCGAGCCGGCGTAGTCGGCCTGCTTCACGCCCTTGACCTGGCGCAGGCGGTCGACGATCCATCGAGCCAGGGGCATGGCCTGACCCAGGCGGATCCGCCCGCCGGCGGACTCGGCGAATGCAAGACTCTTGCGCAGGTTGTCGAGTTTCTTCTTACCCAGGCCGGGCAGGTCGGCGAGGCTGTCGTCCTTGAGTTTCTCCTTGAGATCGTCCAGGCCCTCAATGCCAGCCTCTTTCCAGAGCAGAGCGACGGTCTTGGGCCCCAGGCCGGGGACGTCGAGCAGGTCGGGCAGGCCGACCGGTACCTGGGCCATGAGCTTGCGGTGGTCTTCGATCCTGCCGGTTCGGATGAACTCGGCGATGCGGGCCGCGGTGCCTTTGCCGATGCCGTCGAGGTCAGTGAGAGCTTTTTCGGCTTCGCCGCCGGCATGCCAGATGCGGCCAAGATCTTCGGCCAGCTCGCCAATGACGCGTGCCGCCTTGGCGAAGGCGTTGACGCGGAAGCGGTCGCCGCCGAGCAGCTCCGTGACGTCCGCCATCTGCTGGAAGATGGCGACCAGCTTCGGGTTCGCGTCCTGTGGACTGGCGCCCCGGGCGTCACCTTTTTGCAGGCCGGCATCGTCCTGATTTTCGCCGCTCTGGCGTGGCATGACCCTCAGCTTACCGCATCGTGTGCTATTCGTGCGGCCGCCGCGAGGGATACGTTGCCCGTGGGAAGGCGAGGCTCTAGACTTGGAACCCCCCGAGCCCGGCGGCAGCGGAAGCCAGCCCGACCCTCGGGACGGCCTGAAAGACCCGACGATGAATTACACCCAGATGACCGATCAGCAGCGGCAGGAGATGCTCCAGGCCGTGGGCGTGGAACGTATCGAGCAGCTTTATGCGTCGCTGCCGCCGCGGTTTCGTGTGCCCACCGACGAGCCGATCGAACTGGCGGGCGTACCGGCCGACGGACTGAGCGAATTGGACATTCGCCGACGGCTCGAAGCCCTGGGCGCGAGCAACCAGCCGGCCGTTTCGGCGCGGGGCGGGTGCTTCCTGGGCGGCGGGGTGTACGACCATTTCATTCCCGCGGCGGTCGATCACCTGGCGCATCAGAGCGAGTTCGTGACGGCCTATACGCCGTACCAGGCCGAGGCCTCGCAGGGCGCGCTGCAGGCGTTCTTCGAGTTCCAGTCGCAGGTGTGCGCGCTCGCTGGTCTGGACGCCGCCAATGCGTCGCTCTATGAGGGCGCGACAGCTGCGGCCGAGGCGGTCATGCTCGCCCTCAACGTGACGGGCAAGCGACGTGTGCTGGCCGCGTCGACGCTGCACCCGCACACTTTGAGAGTCCTGGCGACGTACCTTGGCGACCTGCCTGTCGAGCTGGTGATCGTCGAGGCCGACGCCAAGACCGGCCGGTTGAGGGCCTCGGCGGTGGCGAAGGCGACGGACGGCGATACCGCCGCCGTGGTCGTGCAGTCGCCGAATGTCTGGGGTTTGATCGAAGACTGGGCGGGGTTGTTCGCAGCCGGCAAAGAAGCCGCGGCCGCGACCGGCAAGCCGGGCCAGGGCCCGCTGGCGATTGCGGTGTTCAACCCGATGGCGTGCGGCCTGCTCAAAGGCCCGGGCTCGTGCGGGGCGGACGTCGCCACGGCCGAGGGGCAGCCGCTGGGCATCCCGATGAGCTATGGCGGGCCGTACCTGGGCTTGTTCGCCTGCCGGGCCCAGTACATGCGCAGGATGCCCGGCCGCCTGGTGGGCCAAACGACCGACAAGCAGGGCCGACGGGCGTTCTGCCTGACTCTGCAAACCCGCGAGCAGCACATCCGCGGCGCCAAGGCGACGAGCAACATCTGCACGAACCAGGGCCTGCTGGCGGTGCGGGCGACGATCTACATGAGCGCCATGGGTCCGACGGGGCTGCGCGAGGCGGCGAGACAGAATTACGACAAGGCGCACTACGCGGCCGGGCGAATCGCTGCACTGGACGGCTGGTCGCTGGCGTTCGATGGGCCCTTCTTCAATGAATTCGCCGTCGATGGACCGGTGGACGCCGCAACGGTGATCGACGTCGGCCGCTCGCGCGGCATCATGCCGGGCATCGCCGCCCAGCGGCTGGGCGGCGGGCCTGCGAACCGGTTGCTGGTGGCGGTGACGGAAAAGCGCACGCGCGATGAGATCGAGGGCCTGGTTCGTTTGTTGGCCGAGGCCGGTCAGAAAGGCGGCAGGTAATGACGCAGACCACCACGCAACCGAAAGCTCAGAACGCAGGGCCAGGGGGCGCGTCACCGCTGGCCGAACATGACGCGCCGCTGATTTACGAACGGTCGGCCGCGGGGGCGCGGGCGGTGGACCTGCCGGCCGGCGACGTCCCGGCGGCGCCGCTGCCCGACGAGTTGGTGGAAGTCCAGCCGCCGCGGCTGCCCGAGGTCGGGGCGCTGGACCTGGTGCGGCATTACACAATGTTGGCGCAGCGCAATTTCTCGGTGGACGCGAACTTCTATCCGCTGGGCTCGTGCACGATGAAGTTCAACCCGCCTATCAATGAGCAGGCGGCGGCGATGCCCGCCTTCGCGGGGCTGCATCCGTTGCAGGAGTCGGCCGATGTGCAGGGCGCCCTGCGGATGATGCACGAGGTGGCGCAGTGGCTGGCGGCGATCGCCGGCCTGCCGGGCGTGTCGCTTCAGCCGTGCGCCGGTGCGCATGGGGAGTACACAGCCCTGAAGGTGATCCGCGCGTACTTTCAGGATCCCCAGGGCGGCAACGCGCCGCAGCGACGCAAGGTGCTGGCGCCCGACACGGCCCACGGCACCAACCCGGCTTCTTGCGCCATGTGCGGGGCGCACGTGGTGACTGTGCCGTCGACCAGGGACGGGTACGTCGACCTGGACAAGTTGCGCCAGATGGTGGATGGCGAGACGGCCGCGATGATGATCACCAATCCGAACACGGCCGGTCTGTTTGACGGACAGATCGGCGTGATCGCGGAGATCCTGCACGAAGCGGGGGCGCTGCTCTACCTGGACGGAGCGAACATGAACGCGATCGCCGGGGTTTCGCGGCCGGGCGATTTCGGCGTCGATGCGATGCACTTCAACACGCACAAGACGTTCTCGACGCCGCACGGCTGCGGCGGGCCCGGCGCGGGGCCGATCGCTGTGCGTGATTTCCTGGAGCCGTACCTGCCGGTGCCCCGCGTGGTCCAGTGCGATGGGCGTTACGCGATGGACTGGGATGCCCCGCAATCCATCGGCAAGGTGCGCAGCTTCTTCGGGCAGTTCGGCGTGCTGGTGCGCTGCTGGGCGTACCTGGCGGCGTGCGGGGGTCGGGGTTTGCGCGGCATGGCGGAGCACGCGGTGCTCAATGCCAACTATGTGGCCGCGCAACTGCGCGACCGCTACGCCATGCCGTATTTCGAGCCGGCCGCCGGTCGGTACTGCGCGCACGAATTCGTCACGGTGCCCCGGAACCTGCTGGCGGGCGGGGTGACGCTGATCGACATGGCCAAGCGCCTGATCGACCACGGCATCCACCCGCCGACGATGCACTGGCCGGTACACGATTGCCTGATGATCGAGCCCACGGAGACCGAAAGCAAGGCGACGCTGGACCGGTTTGTGACGGTGATGCTCAAGATCGCCGACGAGGTTGAACAACAGCCGGAGATGGTCAAGGCCGCGCCGCATGAAGCCTCGGTTTCGCGCGTCGATGAGGTGGCGGCCGCCCGCAGTCCGGTGCTCAGTTGCGTCGGCGCCTGACGGCCGCGAAACTCAACCGAACAATCCGATTCCCTATTGCAGGGGGTATGCGATGAGCATGTTCGCGGGGATGTACGGGGCTTCGCTGGGCGACCGCACCGGTCCGTCGATGGGCATCGATACCAGCACCGAAGCGCGGCGCGCGGAGCGCCGGATGCACGATGTCGAGCAGCGACTCGAAAAGCTGACGCTCATCACCATGGCCATGTGGTCGCTTCTCCAGCAGGAAACCAACCTCACCGAGGAAGACCTGATGGAGCGCGTCAGACAGATCGACCTGATGGATGGCAGGAGCGACGGCCGGATCACGCCGCAGATCGCCCGCTGTTCGCAGTGCAATCGCGTGATGAATCCGCGGCACAGCCGGTGCCTTTACTGCGGCCAGGAAAAACTGATTGTCAGCGCCTTCGACAGCATGATGTGAGCGGTGCGGCGTGGGCGGGCGCCGAGGTGATTTTGCCCGACCGCGTGCTAGGGTGAAGGCTCGCAGCGTCATACGCGGCCGGGACACGGGCACCGGCCGACAAACCAGGAGATGGATCCATGCAGCGTATCGGCGTCATCGGACTGGGCATGATGGGGCGCACCCACCTTGGGGCGTATGACAACATCGATAACGCGATGGTCGTGGCCATCGCCGACAGCGATCCGAAACGTGCGGCCGGCGACCTGTCCGGCGGTTGGAGCAACATCGAGACGGCGGGCTCCGATCGGCTGCCGATGGACCGGATCAGGGGCACAAGCGATCCGCGCGAGCTGGTGCGATGGGACGACGTGGACATCGTGGATATCTGCGTGCCCACGCCGTTTCATAAGGATCTGGCCATCGCCGCATTGCAGGCAGGCAAACACGTGGTCTGCGAAAAGCCCCTGGCCAGTTCCGCCGCCGACGCCCAGGCGATCGCCGACGCGGCCGCGAAGGCCAAAGGGTTCTTCATGCCGGCGATGTGCATCCGCTTCTGGCCGGAATACGTATGGCTCAAGCAGGCGGTCCAGAAGAAAACCTACGGGGCGCTGCATTCGGTGTTCTTCCGCCGCCGCGGACCGGTGCCGGGCGGCTGGTTCACCAATGGCAAGATGAGCGGCGGGGCGATCTGGGATCTGCACATCCACGACGCGGACTTCGTCTACTACCTGTTAGGCATGCCGCAAGCGGTGCGCAGCCAGGGGTACACGGGCCCGACCGGGGCGATCGACCACGTGCTCACACAGTATGACTACGACGATGTACCGCTGGTTGTGGCCGAAGGGAGCTGGACGGTGGCCTATCCGCATCCGTTCAACATGACCTACGATGCGGTCTTCGAGAAGGCCACAGCCCGGCTCGATTTTGCGTCTGAGCAGAAGCTGGTTGTCTATCGCGAGGGGAAGGCTGAGCCCATCGATTGCGGGGGCAACATGGGTTACGATGCGGAATTGGCCTATTTCGTCGACTGCGTCGAAAAAGGCCAGGCCCCCAGTGTGGTGACCGCGGCCGACGCGGCGGCCAGCCTGCGGCTTGTCGAAGCCGAGATCCGCAGCATCGAAAGCGGCGCCGTGGTGAAGCTGTAGTGCTTCTTGGCCGCCGTCCATCAGCGTACCACCGCGTCGACTGCCTCGATCACCTTACATCGCGAGGATCTTGTTCATCGCCTCACTGGTGCGCCTCGGTGTGCCGGGGTCGTAGGGCATCATCTCGGCCACGAGGGTCTTGTCGTAACCGATCTTCCGCAGTGCGGCTATGACCTCCTTCCACGGCACGTCGCCGGCCAGCAGATCGACGAAGCCATCCTTGGCTGAATAGTCTTTGATGTGCACACGCTTGATGCGCTTGCCCAACAGAGTGATCCAGTGCGGCGGATGCTGGTGGTAGGCCAGGTAGTTGCCCACGTCAAAGTACATGCCCAGGCGCGCTGAGTCGTAGCTGTCGATCAGCTCGATCCATTCCATTGGCGAGGGGAACAGACCGTTCCATACGTTCTCGAGGCACAGATCGACCCCGACTTTCTCCGCGATCGGCAGAAGCTGATTCACCGCCTCGCGGGCGCGGGAGGCCGCCTGCTCGTAGGGCACCGGCGGGAACGTCGCATCCCAGGGTATGCGTACCGCGCCGGGCACGAAGAGCATCGCATCGCAGCCCAGCCAGGCGGCGCGCTGCAGAGCCTTGGCATGGATGTCGACGGCTTTTCTGCGTGTCGCGGCGTCCGGGCTGCTGGGACACACCGCCCAGCTCATGCCGCTGGCCAGAGTCTGGACGATCAGGCCTTTGTCGTCCGCCAGCTTGCGATAGGACTTGCACGTAGCCTGATCGGTCTCGGGAGTGAGCGGGCCATCGAGGCCCACCGCCAGCTCAATACCTGTGAAACCGGCCGCCTTCGCCTCGTCCATCGCCTGGGCGATCGACGCCTTGTGGGCCAGGCCGTCTTTTGTGGACCAATAACTGAGGGTCTTGATCATGGTGCGAATCTCCGTGGATTGCGTTTTCTAACCGTCGCGGACCTGAACGACAAGGTGGGGTGGCGGTGACGACCTTAGCGACTGGGCGGCTGATCGTGGTCGCGGGCTGCCGCGGCCGCCCCCACGCGGTTCAACCTGCGAAGCCTTCGGAACGACACATGCAAAGGTTTGCATGCGTGACGAACCCTTTGAGGAGATGATCACATGGTGAGCGTCAGGCCGATACGGGATCGCAGCGAGCGTAACTGGCAGCGTCTTGGCCCGTGGGTCTGCGGCCTGACGCTGGCCGGCTGTGTCGCGGTGGCGGGGTGTGAGAACGCGGGACAGGGGGCCCTGACGGGCGCGGCTGTGGGAGCTGGTTCGGGCGCGGCCATCAGTGCGATCGCTGGCGGCGATCCCGGCCAGGGGGCGGCCATCGGCGCGATTCTCGGTGCGGTGGGAGGCGCGGTGGTCGGAGATCAGAACGAGCGCAACAGCCGCTACTGACCAGACCGCACCTGTCGATCTTCTCATTCGTAGGCCGTCAACAGTGAAGGCCCCGGGCCACAAAGCCCCGGGGCCTTGCACAATGCACCCCGGCAGGCATGGATGCCCTGGGTGCCCCACGGGAGAAAGCGTCGGTCCGCAGGGATGTCCCGATTTCGTCCGGCCACATGGATCGCCCTCAGCCCGGCCGCCGCCGGGATGTTACATAATCATGATGCGATCCAGCAAGGAAAATTGACTGTATATTTCATTGGACACTTTAAACTTGGGACAGCACGGTGGCCTGCGAGGCCGACCGGCCGTGATCTTGTCCTCGCGATAGCTTGCGACAGGCCGATCGCATAGCCTGATCGCCTGGGGGGTATGTCCGCTGAGGAGGTGTCTTATTGGATTCAGCGAGACGACGTGTCGGCAGCCGGGTGACTGAACAGGGCTCAGCCTTACCCTCCCGCGGGCATGGCGAGCCGGGTCGTTCCGCGGCTGCGGCCATCCCGGATTTCCAGGTCATTGGTGGAGCGATCGCCGTGCGTGCGATCGTCGGCGCTCGGTCGCGACCGGTCCGGGAGGTGCTGCTCGGGCCTGCGGGTGGGCGGCGTGGTGCGGCCAGTCAGGCCGCGGCCATCCACAAACTGGCGCGCGATCAAGGCTTGACCGTGCGGCAGGTATCCGCGGCCGAGCTTGATCGGTATTTCGACGTCGGGCCAGGTACGGAGCGCGGCGGGTCGCACGGCGGGGTGGCGGTCGTCGCCGGGCCGCGCTGGTACAGCGAGCTTTCCTCCCTGGCGGCCGATCCCGGCTCGGGCGACGGCCCCGCCCCGTGGGTCGTCATGCTCGACGGCGTCGAAGACCCCTACAACTTCGCCCATGCGGTGCGGGCTCTCTATGCGGCGGGCGCTGCGGGCCTGATCCTGCGTCCCCGCAACTGGACTTCCGCGGCCGGTCTGGTGGCCCGGGCCTCCGCCGGCGCCAGCGAACGGATGCCCACAGCCATCGTCAACCAGCCTATGGACGCGGTCGAGCATTTCCGCGCCCGTGGGTTCCGTGTGGTGACGACGGCCAACGACGCCGCGGCCGTAACGCTTTTTGACGCCGACCTGGCGGGGCCGCTGCTGGTGATGCTCGGCGGTGAGAAGCGCGGCGTGCAGCGTTCGGTGCGTCAGGCGGCTGACGTCACGCTGCGCATTGCCTATGGCCGGCACTTCGGCCAGTCGCTGGGCGTGGTTGCGGCGGCGGCGGCTGTCGGGTTTGAACTGCTGCGGCAGCGCGGCAAGGTCGGGGGGGGTAAAGCATGACCCTCAGTGTTCCGAGGGTCATGTCGCGGATCGTGATGTTGGGGTGCGCGTCAGTTGATCTTCACTTCCGCTCCGCCTTTCTCGGCCGAGCGGTAGATCCCGTCGAGCATCTTCTGCACCATCAGACCGTGCTCGGCCGGAGCCATCGACGGCGTATCCTTGAGGCAGTGGTCCACAAAGTTGCGCAGTTTGTGGCCGAAGTTGACTTTGAAGTCGTCGTTGGCCAGGTAGGCCGGCGTTTCGTTGAGCATGTGGCCGTGAGCGTCGGTGTAGATGGCCGTCGGCGTCCACTGGCAGCCGGCCTTCTCGCCCATGAGCCAGAAGTTCAAGACGCTGTTCTCCTGGATGTGGGCCACAAAGCTTGCCTCAATGCTCATCACCGCGCCGTTGTCGAAACGGATCTGCCCGACGGCCAGATCCTCGACGTTGTAAGTCTTCCAGTCCCAGTTGGGCCACTGACTGGCGATTTTTGTGGCCGCCTGCCTGTTGCCCATGTAAGTGAAGGTTTGGCCGACGGCCGCGACCGGCCGGGGCGAACCCATGGTGTAGTGGGCCGCCTCCATGGCATGCACGCCAATGTCGATCATGGGCCCGCCGCCCTGCAACTCCTTGCGCCCAAACACACCCCAGTTGGGAATGCCGCGGCGGCGCAGGGCCTGCACGCGGGCGTACAGAACCTTGCCGAACGCGCCGTCATCCACCGCGTTCTTGAGGAACTGTGTCTTGGGCGAGTAGCGGAACTGGAAGCCGATGACCAGCTTGCGGCCATACTTCTTCGCGGCATCGACCATGGCCTGGGCCTCTTTGGCGTTCATGGCCATGGGCTTCTCCACAATGACGTGGGCGCCGGCTTTGAGGGCGTCGATGGTGGCCGGAGCGTGCAGGCCGTTGGGCGTGCACACGCTCACCGCGTCGGGCCGCACGGCCTTGAGCATGGCCTTCCAGTCGGTGTAGCAGTGGGCTGGGTCGATCTTGAACTGCTCGGCCTTCTGCTCCATGCCCTTCTTGTTCACATCGGCCAGCCCCACCAGCTGCACGTCTTTCATTTCAGAGAGCAGGTCCATGTGCATCCCGGCAATGCCGCCAGCACCGATGAAGGCGATGCGCAGCGGCCCCGTGGCGGACCTGGTGGAGGTTTTGCGGCTGGATGGACGCTTGGTGCGGGCCGGACTCATGGGGCAACTCCGTGGGGGGAAACCGGCCCGGTGGGCCGTGACGATTGACGCGGCATTGTCGTGCCCGGAAGCCCGGATGCAAGGGTGTGACGGCCGCGTGGTGCAAAAAATCGCACTTTCTCGCACAATGGCGTCGTTACACCGGCGGGACGGGCGTTGGGCCTGCCGCGCCTGGCTCGCGAGAATGATGCAATGGCCGATCAGCCCAGCAACCCGCCCCAGTCCATGCCCCCCGGCCATCGGGCGGCCGCGGGCGAGAACGAGCTCTCCTCGCTGGCTGAGACCCAGGCGCTGCGGCGTCGGCCGTGGTGGAGACGTCGGGACGACACCGCCGACATCGCCGCCTGGGTGATTTCCGCAGCCGTCCACGCTTTGCTGGCGATTCTCGCGCTGATGATCGTCTGGTCGGTTGTCGTTGAACGCCCCGATCGACACGAGATCATTCCCATCGCTTTCCTCTCACCCGACCCCGGCGCGCCGCTGGCCAACCCGACGCACAAACCGCTTGATCGGCCGCAGGCCATGCAGCGGCAGATCCAGCCGCCCCAGCGACAACTCCAGCGCGAAGCACCGCGCGACCCCGGTCCGCAGAGGCTGCTGTCCAGCCGATCGGCGCTGCCTTCCATGTCGACCCTCGGCCGCGGCGAAGCGAACTCGCCGCTGAGTGCGACCTTCTATGGCACCGGCGGCAACGCGCGACGCATCGCCTATGTCGTTGACGCCTCCGGCTCGCTGATCGACACGCTGGATTTCGTGCTCCAGGAGCTGCGCCGTTCGATCTCCCAGCTCAGCGACCAGCAGCAGTTCACGGTGATTTTCTTTCAGGCTGACCAGGTCATCGAAGCGCCGCCCGCAGGCTGGAAGCGGGCGACGGTCCAATACAAGAGCCTGGTGTTTGACTGGATGGCGCCCGAGGCGGGCAACATCCGCGCCATGGGAGGCACGTCGCCGGTACCCGCTATTCAGCAGGCGCTACGCTATCGACCGGAGTTGGTCTTCCTGCTTTCGGACAACATCACCGGCCGCGGCCGATACGAGGTCAACCAGAAAAAACTCCTCGATCAGATCCGCCAGCTCAACCAGGGTCGTACGAAGTTCAATACCATTCAGTTTGTCTATCCGGATCCCCTGGCTGACCGTGGGATGCGCGGCACGCTGGAACTGATCGCCGAACAGACCGACGGTGTGTACCGTTTCGTGACCGGCCGGGAACTTGACATCGAGTAACGCGGCGAGCGGCCGACCGTGGCGTTACGCCCAGGGCGAAAGGACGTTTCGGATGCAGCAGCGTTTTCGCAGGATCATGGTCTTCGCCGCGGCGGCGTGTTCGTGCATGGTCGCGACGGCGGCCGCCCTGGCCCAAGGCGCCGAGACCCGTGAAATTTCCTTTGCCGAAATGTTCCTCTGGTCCGACACCTGGCTGGGGCGGATCATCATCATCGTGCTGCAACTGATGTCGCTGGCGACGATCGCTCTGATCATTCAGTTTGCGCTCAAATACCGCCGCCGCGACCTGCTGCCTGAAAGCACGTACCGCCGCCTTCAGGATCTGCTGCGCTCACGGCGCTACCGCGACGCCATTGACGCCGCCAGTCGCGACAGCAGCTATTTGGGCCAGCTCACCAGTGCGGCCATGAACGACGCGCCTGGCGGTTTCGGTGCCATGCAGCGGGCTGTCGAGGAGTCGGCCGACGTGCAGAGCTCGCGTCTGCTGCGGCCGGTCGAGTTCCTCAACGTCATCGGCAACATCGCGCCTATGCTCGGGCTGTTCGGCACGGTATACGGCATGATCGTCGCCTTCCAGAAACTCGTGGCCGCCGGCGGCCGGCCTGATCCGGGCGAACTGGCGGGCGGCATCTCGACCGCCCTGGTCACCACGTTCTGGGGGCTGGTCGTGGCGATGCCCGCGCTGGCCGGCTACGCCCTGATCCGCAACCATGTGGACGGCATCATCGGTGAAGGCGTGGTGCTGGTGGACAACCTCATCCGCCCGTTCAAACCCGGGGCTCAGGCCGGCCTGCCCGTGCCCGGCCAACCCGCCGCGCCCTCCACCTCGCAGACCGCCGCCACCCCTAACCCCTGAACGGCGAAAGCGAGCAGCATCATGGCCCACGGCAGATGGCGCCAGCGCGAGCCGGCCCGATGTGAAATGAACATGACGCCGCTCATCGACGTCACGTTCCAGCTCATCATCTTCTTCATGCTGGTGAGCAACATCGTCGCCGAAGAGAACCCGCAGATGATTCTGCCCGTGCTGCAGGATCCGCAGGTCGAGGTCATCGGTGAAGGTGAACGGGTGTTCGTCAACATCGAACCGCAACCCTTCGGCGCCGACCGCCTGCGCGGCGACGCCAACCACCTCGCCTGGCCGGGTCAGCCGGTGCGGATTCGTGTGGGCATGCGCCACTACAGCGTCGACGATCTGAGTCAGGTGATCGACGCGCTGGATCAGGCCCGGCGGCGCAACCCGCAGGTCGAGATTCTGCTGCGGGCCGACAGCGCCCTTCAGTATGAGAGCATTCGGCCGGTGCTGGACGCGATCGCCGCCACCGGCATCGACCACGTCAAACTCGTCGCCTACCGCTATGAACAGGCGCTGGGTCAACCCAAGCCCGCAACACGATGAGCACGAAGCGACTCTGACATGAACACCGGCAGCAGCGCCCGACATCACGTCACCCAGCTTCCTCGCCGCTCGCGGCGCCATGGGCACGACAGTCCGGGCCAGGGGCGCATGCAACTGAACCTGACCGCCATGATCGATGTGGTGTTTCTGCTGTTGGTCTATTTCATCGTGACGGTGAACTTCGCAGCCGACGAGGGCGTACTTACCGGCGCCATCCCGCAGCGCACGGGCGAGTCCCAGGCGAGTGATTTGCCCAGGCGGCCGATCCGCCTGCTGCTTCAGGCCCAGGGCGACACCGGCTGCGTGGTGCGCGTCAGCAGCCAGTTGCAGGTGACCAGCGATTTCGACGTGGTCGCGTCGCTGCTCATGCAGAGCCAATGGAATCCACCTCTCGGGCGTAAGGGCATCTTCAAGCCCGACCACCCGGTCGTGGTCGACGCGAGTGAGGCGGTGCGTTGGCAGCACGTGGTGAACGCCTTCAATGCGGCCGTGCGGGCTGGGTATGCGAACGTCAGTTTCGCGCCTTCAGGCGGCGAGGAGGCGCCAAGACAGGGAGCCGATGTTGCGGACTGAAGCAGACAACGCATGCTGGCGGGTCATCGTCTTGCTGCTCGCAGCGGCGGCACTTGGCGGCCATTGGGCCGACGCCGCCGATCGCGTGGATGACGAGATTGCGGCTCAGCGATCCGAGATCGCGCTGCTGCGCGGCCAGTTCGGTGATGATTCATTGACCGATGCCCAGCGCCGCGACGCCCTCGCCCAGGCCGAGCAGCGTCTGGCCCGCCTGATCGAGCTTCATCCCGACCATTGGCAGCGGCCGATGTGGCTGTGCGACCTGGCGGAGATGTGGCTGTTCGATGACCTGGGGGCCGTGCATCAGCACGCGATTCTCGCCATGGATTTCGGCGTGCCCACGGCCGAGCAGCGAGCCGCCATCGATCGTCTGGCCCCGGCGGCGCTGGCCATGATGGAGCAGGCGCGTACCAGTTTCGTCCGTCTCGAGCGCACTTTGCCGCGCGAGGACGACCATAGGCGCAAGCGGCTGGACACGGGTCTGTGGCTGCCGTGGTTGACCTGCCGACAAGTGAACCTGCCGATGCTGCGGGCGCTGGCCGCCTATGCCGCGGCCCTGGGCGCCGATCCAGCCGTGACAGACGCGCAACGCGATATCTGGCTACGGCGCATCGTGCTGGCTGACGCCACAACCCTGGCCTCGCAGGCCGATGCGCCGGACGCGGCGACGCCCGCGACGCAGGCCCAGGCCGCGCTGCTCGCCAGCCGGGCGGCGCTGCGCCTTGGCGAACGCCAGATCGCGGCCGCGCACCTGGCCGTGGTCGAAGCGGAACTCGCCGTGACGGGCCGATCGGAGCCGGTCATCACACTGACCGCCGCCCTCACCCGGGCCCGGCTCGCTGCCGCGGATGGCGATATCGAAACAGCCCGGACGCGACTGCTCGCCGCCCAGGAGCAGGCCGCCTTCCACGGCGATCCATCTCTGGGCCTGATCGTCCGCGACGCCCGCTATCGCATGGCGGCAAGTGGCGTCGCCTCCGCCGCAGTCCGCGCGTCGGACGCCTTCGCGCCGCTGGCGGTCTATCGCGAGCTGTTCGACTTGCAGGATTCGGCTTCCCTGGTCCAGCAGCGGGCTCTCGCTTGGCGCTGGCTGGCGGCTTGGCCAAATGCGCAGGAGGCTGCGGATCTGCCTGCGTTCGTCGTGCTGGCGATGGCGGACGCGGCTTTGCAGGCTGGCAGCACACGCGACGACGATTCCGCCGAGTCGTCGCATTCGGATCCCGCCACCAACCTGTTCACCGACGCCCAGGCGGGCTTCGCCCGCTGTCGCGAGCTGACGGGCGAACTCCTGAAACGCGCCGACCTCGACACCGACGCCCGCGCCCGCGCCATGCGCCTTCAAGGCTGGGCGATTTACGAAAGCGCGCCGCTCTCGCCCCAGGCCCATCTGGATGCGGCTCGCGTCTGGACCGATCTGGCCCGGCGCCAGCCGGCGTCGGCCGGCGCACTGTCCGCCCTGGGGGATGCGGTCACGCTGCTGCGCGAACTGCACCGCGTCGCGGTGCATGACCTGGCGGCCGCCGTCGCCACGCCCGACCCCGCGATGGTGGACCGGGCTTACGCGGATGCGGCTCAACTGTTGATCGATCAGTTTCCCACCAGCGCCGCCGCCGACGACGAGCGGTTGTACTACGCTTATGCCGTCCTGATGCCCGCCGGTCGATACGACGAAGCGGCGATTGTCCTCGGCGACGTGCCGCCGACGCATCGCGACCACCTGGCCGCGCGACGTGAATTGATGTACGCGCGACTGGCCAAGTACCAGCAGGCGCCCTGGTATCGACGCCCGGAACTCGCGGAGTCGGTGCGGCGTGCGGCCGAACAGTTGGAAAATGCGGCCGAAGTCCATGCTGTCCGCCACGATCGGGCACGCGCGACCGAAGCGTACGAGGGGCTGGGTCCGCGACGGGCGGCCGGACCGGACGAACGCGAGATCGCCGCCGCCGTCGCCGACGCCCGCGTGCATGCACGCCTGGTGCAGACGGAGCTGGCCATCGACCGTCAGGCGATCGACGCCGCCCTTGACCTTCTGGACGAAGCGGAACAACTTGCTGGTAAGGATGCCGCGCTGCATCAGAATGTCTGGGAGCGGCGGATCTACGCCCTCATGCAGGCGGGCCGGCTCACCCAGGCCGCCGAGGCCGCCCGCCAGATGCTCGCGCAGTTTCCAGGCGAGGCGGTTCAGATTATCCACCGATTGATCGACCGCGTCGGCCAGCCCACGGACGTCGTGACGATCCATGGCGAGCATGCGCCCGGCGCCCCCTCCGCCGCCGAAGCGCAGGCGGCCGAGCAGCGACAGCGCCGGGTGCTCGAGCTGACTGGTGAACTGGCGCAGCTCGTGCTCCAGGGCGACGAAACCTCGGCCAGTCGCCTGTCGCCCGAACAGCGTCAGCAGTTCGAGTTGATGGCCGCTCGTGCCGCCGCCCTGGCTGGCGATCTCGACCAGGCCGAACGGATGCTGCGGCGGCTGATCGGCGAACGTCCCGATGACGCCTTGGTCATCCATCACCTGGCCGAGACCTTGTTCGAACAAGCTCAGCCCGCGCACGATCAGACTGCGGTGGAGCCAGCCGCCCGGGCCAAAGGTGAGGAAGCCGTCGCCCTCAGCCGTCGGCTGCTTGACGGGCTGGACGCGCGCAGCTCGCTGTGGTGGAACACTTGGCTGCGCACGCTGCAATGGCAGGCGGGGGCGGCCAAGACGAGCGGCCTGGGCCGCGATGTCGATGTCTTTCTGACCGTGCGTCAACTCGAGGCCATCGATCCCGAACTCGGCGGCGAACCGTATCGCAGCGCCCTGCGACGGCTGGCCCGCGAGCACGAACCCGTGGCGGACGCTCCTTAGCGACGACGGCACACCGCCGGGCACATGGGCGCCACGATCATCACTCGCGCAAAACCCGGATCTGGCCGAAGATGCGGCCGTCACGCCGCTTGAGCCGTGCTTGCCCGGGCCCTAAGCTTTCGCGTCCGCAACTGTGCGCGCAACGATGATGAGGCAGCGTTTCCCATGCAATACCGCACCATCCCCGGCACCGATTTGAGTGTGAGCCTGCTGGGTTTTGGGAATTTCGTCTTCGGCACCAACTGGTGGGGCGAGTTTTCCGATACCGACGGCATCGCCCTGCAGAACCATGCCGTGGACCGGGGCGTCAACTTCTTCGACACCGCTCCGGCCTACGGCAACGGGCGGGCCGAGTCGCTCATGGCCGAGACGATCCGTTATGCCGGCCGGGACAATCTGGTCATCTCGACCAAGTTCGGCTACGACTTCTACGCCGACCCAGGCGAAGAGGGCGGGCACCGCGAACGCAAACAGAACTTCACGCCCGACTTCCTGCGTTTCGAACTCGAGCAATCCCTCAAGCGCATGCAGATCGACTGCATCGACCTGTGGCAAGGGCACAACGTTAAGCTTGAGCATTTCAACGAGGATCTGTTCGAGACGTTTGATGCGCTGGTGCGCGAGGGCAAGATTCGCGCCTGGGGCATTGCGCTCGGGCCGGCCATCGGCTGGCGCGAGGAGGGATACAAGGCCTTCCTTGAACACGACGCGGCTGTGGTGCAGACCGTGTTCAACCTTTACGAACAGGATCCCGGCCGGGAGTTCTGCGAAATCGCCGAAGCCCGCGGCCGCGGCGGCGTGATCGCACGCGTGCCAACCAACTCCGGCATTCTCGACGACGAGTTTACCAGCCCCGATCACCAGTTCCCCGCCGCCGACCACCGCAAGTTCCGCGATCGCAACTGGCTGATCTATGGCCTGAAGAAGAACGCCATCGTCCGTCCCATGGCCGCGAAGCTCGGCCTGAACCTGCCGCAGTTCGCGTTCAAGTGGCTGGCCAGCTTCGAGACGATGGTCAGCATTGAACCGAATCTGCTGCACCGCCGGCAGATCGACGAGTTCGCCGCCGCGGCTGACGCACCCGACCTGCCTAGGGACGTGCTCGACACCCTGGCCGCGCTGTACCAGAGCGACTTCGACCTCGGCCCCGACGCCCATCCTTGCGACTGGAAGAGCAGCGTCACCGACACCGGCGCCATCCGCAGCAGCTATCAGGATCCCACCCCGGCTCTGACGGCGAAGGCGTAGTCGCGTCGGGTACCCGCGTCATCAACGTGCCCGCTATTCCTCCGCCGTGGTGCCGTCCAGGCCCAAGGTGTCGGCGATGGCGGCCATGGCATCCAGCACGTTCTCCACATGCTGCCAGAACTCAAGCTGACCATCGAAGCAGACCCGCGAGAAGTCGGCGGTTGCCTGTTCGGCCTCTTCGCGATGTACGCCGGCGGCGAAGGTTTTTTCCTTCCACTTCTTCTTGACGCTCTTGACCTTCACGTCGGCGATGTCTTTCGACGGGCGCACAAGCGCGACGGCCGTAATCAGGCCGGTGATTTCGTCGCAGGCCAGAAGGGCGAAGTCGAGCGGCCTTTCGCGTTCGACGCCGGTGCCGGCCGTGTTGTGGCTCAGGATCGCCCGCACCAGGTCTTCGTCGAGACCGCGATCGCGCAGGATCGGCGCCCCCTTGGCCGGGTGACCCTCCAGCGTCGGGTGCTTCTCCCAATCGAAGTCATGCAGCAGGCCGACCAGGCCCCAGTCCTCCACGCGTGTGGGCGCAAGCTGCGTGGCATAGAAACGCATGGCCGCTTCCACCGCGAGCATGTGGCGGCGCAGGGCCGGGTCCTTCACGAATTCAGTGACAATGCTCCAGGCAACGGTGCGGTCGATGGCAGGCTCCTCTCAACGCGCCGCCAGCCTGTCCGCGCGCATGGGCGGAGCCCGGCGGCTTCGATGGCGGTCACCTCTTACTCGCTGTAGACCGATCCGGGGGTGTCGGCGGCTGCCTCGACCGACGCGGGGGCCTGATTGCGGATCGGCGGCACCGACCGTAGGTACGCGAACACCGCCGCGAGGTCCTCGTCGGTCATCTGCCCATAGGCCATCCACGGCATCGGCGGCATGATCGGCCGCGAGACGCCCATGTGTCGACCGGTGCGCAGGGCGCTAATGAACATCTCCCGCGTCCACGTACCAAGCCCCGTCTGAATGTCAGGCGTGAGGTTCGGCGCATAGCTGACGCCCCACGGGCCGGCGAATGCGGTGGCCGTCGCCGCCATCCGGATGTTCCACGGGCCGTCCTCCGGCGCGGTCGCCGGCATGGCCATTTCCTGCGGATGCCCCGACAGCATTCGGCTCATGTCCGGCCGGGGCCCTTCAGGCGTCATGGTCAACGGCGTATGACAGCCGTTGCAGTCCGAGATGGTCACCAGGTACGCGCCGCGGGCGATGAGCGTCGCTTCGGGCGTCGCTGCCAGTGCATCATCCGCCGAGATCGTCACCGACATCATCGGCGTCGTATCGACCTCAGCGGCCTCAGTGCTTTCCTCAACCGGTTCGTCGGCATGCAGCAGCACCGCCGACAGCAGCGTGCAGGCCGCGGCCAACACCGCCGCCATTCGCAGGCTCCTTGAATCGCCGCCCTCGCGCAAGACAACCCCCCGCACCCGAGCCGCAAAGCTCCGCCACATAAACTGATCTCCAATGTTGATGAATCGAACGTCTGGAACGTGACACGGCATTACTACCATGACCTCGCCGGGCTTTCAACAGCCTGCGCAGACGCCAATGAACACCCGTCACAGGCCCGTCGCCGCCCATGCGGGCACATCGCCCGGCTTGGCCTAGAATGACCGCATGCCGCCCACGACGCCCCCTAGGCCGAGCCTCCCCGTCGATCGCAGCAGAAAGGTTTACACCGGCCCGCGCTTCGCCGTCCACCGCGTGCAACTGCCCGGCCGCGATGGCGAGCCGGTGCAGCGTGACGCAGTGATGACCTGTGATGCGGCGGTGATTCTGCCGATGCTCGATCCCCGGACCGTGGTGCTCATCCGCAATGAGCGTTTCGTCGTCGGTCAGACGCTCTGGGAACTGCCGGCCGGAACGGTCGAGCCGGGTGAAGATCCGAAGGTCTGCGCCGAGCGCGAACTGATCGAGGAGGCCGGCTACGAGGCCGGGCGGCTGACCCGGCTCACACAGTTTTATCCCAGCCCCGGGATGTGCACGGAAAACATGCACGCGTATCTGGCCGAGGATCTGACCCACGTCGGCCAGGATCTGGATGACAACGAACGGATCGAGGTCGAGGTGGTGCCCCTGGAGCGGGCCCTGCGGATGATCAAGGACGGCGTCATTCGCGACGGCAAGACGATCGCGGCCCTGCTGTACTACCGAACCTTTGTCGCGTCGAGTGAAGGATCGCACTGATGGCCTGGGCTGATCGCGGTTATTACGGATCCGGCGGCCGACCGGGTATGCTCGGCGGCGCGTTCGGCGGGCGCTTCGATGGGGCGCGCATGACCCTCTGGCTGCTGGGCGTCAACTTCATCGTCTTCGCGGTCGACAGTATTCTCGCCAGCAGCACTCGAGGTCACGCCCTGTCCTTTTCGCAGTGGGGCCACTTCAGTCTCGATCGGGCGGTCCATCACTACCAGGTCTGGCGTTTCTTCACGTACCAGTTCCTGCACGCGGACTTCTGGCACCTGTTCTGGAACATGCTCGGCCTGTTTTTCTTCGGTCCGCTTGTCGAGCGGTGGTGGGGCAGCCGACGGTTCCTGGCCTTTTATCTGCTATGCGGCGCCAGCGGGGCGCTGTTCTACCTCGTGCTGTACCCCGTTCTGCCGTGGACGCATCCCGCCTTGCCGCTGGTCGGCGCGTCGGGCAGCCTGTTCGGCATTCTCGTGGCCGCGGCGGTGGTGGCGCCCGACATGCGCGTCATGCTGTTGTTTCCGCCCATCCCGCTTTCCATGCGCACCCTGGCGCTGGTGTTCCTGGGGTTGGCGGTCTTCACGGTGCTGGTCGGGGGCGCCAACGCCGGCGGCGAGGCCGCCCACCTCGGCGGGGCGCTGATGGGGTTCGTCCTCACGAAGCGGCCGAGCCTGCTGAACTCGATTGACGCAGGACCGGCCGGCGGGGTATTCGGAGCCGGGCCACGCAAGAGCGGCTGGCGCGACAAGCTCGTCCGACGCCGCCGTGAACGCGCCGCTCGACGCGACGCCGCGGAGCAGGCCGAGGTCGACCGCATCCTCGCCAAGGTGCATGACCACGGCATGCACAGCCTCAGCGAAAGAGAAAAGCGCACTCTCAAACGCGCCACCCACCGGCAGCGTCGGGCCGGCTGATGCCACCACCCTGCTCGTCTGTTGCACTGCAGGCGGCCTAGCCCGCACAGGCGTCACGGTCCGCACTTTGTCGCCGCCATTCGGCTGGTGCGATTTGGCCTGAGGCCCGCTGAATCGTTCAGTTGAGCAGCGAGACGGTGCTCCGCGCCGCCGTACGCGGCATCCCCGTCACCCTCGATGGCCAACGAGGGCATGCCGTGCGATCCCAGAACAGGCGGGTTGATTTCAGCGATTGGAGGCTGCGATGTCTGGCACCCGACTCCTTCACGCCCTGCGGCGATCCCTCGTGGGTCGAATCACGAGCGGGGCTGTCGTCGGTCACGCGGTGTTCATGCTGACGGCCGGGGCTGTTGGCCTGGAAGCCCCCTCGGCCCGGGCGGCCATGCTGGGAACTGGCCCCGACGCCTTCGCCGTCTTCTCTGGCGGGCAGCTTTCAGCCGGTACCGGCGTGGTCGTCGAGGGTTCAGTTGGCGCGCAGAGCATGTGGCTGGGCAACAACACCAGCATCAGCGGCAGCGCCTACAGCGGCGCGGCGCTCGACACCGGGCAGGGCGTGGCCATTGGCGCCGACCTGTACGCCTTGGGTAACGTCTACCTGGGCAACAACACGACGGTTGGCGGCGATGCCGCGGCCGGCGGCAATCTCGGCATGGGCACCAAGGCCGCCATCATCGGCAACGCGGTCACCGCCGCCAGGCTCAGCATGGGCAACAAGTCCACCGTGGGCGGCGATGCGTGGTACGGCTCGGACTACTGGGTGGCGAAGAACGCGGACATCACCGGCAGCCTCAGCCTGCTCGACGCGCCCGTGCAGAACTGGTCGCCCGACGACCTGCCGTCCATCACCGGCCCGGACCCCGGGGCGGGAACGCAATGGTACGCCGCCAGGAGCCAGGCCAACCTGGATCCCGGCTCCTTCGGCAGCCTGTCCACCAGCTCAGCCGTGGACGTCAGCCTTGTGGCCGGCACCTATAGTTTCCAGTCCATCTGGCTCGATCACCATTCGACGCTCACCGTCGACACACAAGCGGGCGACGCGGTCATCCACGTCAGTCAGAGCTTCAGCACCGGCCAATACGTCAATATCAACGTGGTGGGCGACGGCAGTCTCACCGTCTATGTCGGCGGCTCGGTCTGGCTGGACCACCACAACGAGGTGCAGGCGAACTTCGTCAGCCTTGGCTCGACCATCGGGCTGGGCACGGACACCAGTGTGCAGGGCGTGCTGTGGGCGGCGGGCGACGTGAGCCTCGGCAACCAGAGTCAGGTCGTCGCGCCCACGGGCATGGCGACCATCACCACGTCGGGCACGAGCGCCGCCATTCCCGAGCCGGCGACCATGGCGTTGACGTTGCTGGGCATCGCGGTCATCACCCGCCGCCGCCCGGCGGCGCATCGTTGACCCGGGGGCCGCGGCCCGGCCGGGCCCTCGGCGTTCAAAGGCGGCGGGCGCCCTTGAGCTGGCGCAGGCGCAGGCATGCCGGCACCACCGTCCAGCACGCCAGCAGCGTCAGCGCCAGGCCGACAGTCAGCACGAAGCCCAGGCTCTGGATGCCGCGGTGACGCGCCAGCATCATCGCCGCGAAACCGATCATCGTCGTGAAGCTGGTGACGGTGATGCCCTTGCCCGTGCCGTGCGTCAGCCCGGGCGGCGAGGCGGCCGGCTCCTGTCGATAGCGGTGCAGCATGTGGACGCCGCTGTCCACGCCGATGCCGAACATCAGCGGCAACACAATGATGTTCGCCGGGTTCACCTGCATTCCCACCAGCCACATCAGCCCGAAGGTCAGGGCGAACCCCACGGCCACCGGGGCCAGACACAGCAGGGCGTCCCGCAGGTCGCGCATGCCTATCCAGACCAGTACGAACACCACCACCAGCGCGGCCACGCCGGCGCTCTGGTATGACGTGCGGATCAGCTCGCCCGAGTCGTGAATCTGCGCCACCACGCCGGTCGCATGCGGGTCCACGTCGCGCAGGTCGGCGATAAACCGCGGCAGGAAGTGCGGCGACAGCGGGCTGCCGATGCTTGCGTCGTCCGGCAGCCCGGGATGGATCTCCAGGGCGTAGCGTGGATGCCGGGAATCGCGCGCGTCGATGTACGGACGCAGCAGGTCGGCCGGCAGGTCCGCGGGCCGCAACGGCGACGGGTCCAGCAGGGCGTCGAGTTGCTCAGCCACCTTGGCGCGAAACGCATGCCAGTCCCGCTGCAGGGTCGCGGCCGCGGCCTCGTGGATGTCCGGGGCGGCGGCCGTCAGCGTGTCCAGGCGCGCCAGAAGTCCATCCAGGCCGGCTCGCACACGCCCCAGCGCCGATTCAATCACGGCGGGCACATCCTCACGGTTGAGCGCCAAACCCAGCGCCAGCCGCATGGCCGCACACTGATCGCGCAATTGTGCCATCGCCGCGATCGCGTCTGCCCCGACGCCCGATGCCGACGCGTGTAAAGCTTCGTCCAGGCTCGGTTGCAGGGCGGCACGCGTCGTTTCGATCAGATCCCGCTTCCGCGGCTCTTCCTGCGGAAACAGCAGCCCGATGCCGCGCACCGCGCTGACCGTCGGCTTGGCCAGCAGGGCGTCGGCCCGTCGCCGCGCCTCGTCCAGGCTGTCGGCGATGCTGATACCGAACCAGATCGACACATCGCCCGCCTCGGCGATGCGCTGCTGCCACTGCACGCTGTCCACGTGGCGTGGCTGCATGGCCATCAGATCGTTGTTGAACTGCATCCGCGCCGCGCCGCCCAGCGCCGCGAGGGTCAGAACTGCGGCACCAAGCAGCGTCCAGCGCGGGTGATTGATAAACGGACTGACCCAGCGCTCCTCGAACAGATGGATCAACCGACCCTCCAGCGCGACGATGTGCCGCTGGCGCCGGCTGAACAGCCGCATGAGCGCCGGCAGCACGGTGAACGTGGTCAGCAGGCAGAGCAGAACGCCGCCGGCCGCGATCAGGCCCATCTCCGCCACGCCGCGAAAATCGGTGAAGGCCGTCACCGCGAAGGCCGCCGCCGTGGTCACCGCGCCCGTCACCACGCCCGGTCCGATGCGGCTGAAAGTCGCCGCCAGCGCGTTGCAAAAGTCTTCAATCGCATCCGCATGGCCGTGGCGCAACTGCTCGAACGTCGCCACCAGGTGGATGCCGTAGGCCACGCCAAGCCCCAGCAGAATCACCACGAACACCACGCTGAGAATCTGCAGGTGTCCGACCACCAGCGTCAGGTAGCCGAACGACCAGGCGATGCCCACCAGCAGGGCGGCCACCGTCAGCAGCGGCATGCGCCAACTGTGAAACGCCACCACCAGCAGCGCCGCGATCAGCGCGCACGCCACCGCCGACGCGATGGCGCTGTCGATTGTCGCCGCCTGGGTTTCGTCCGCTTCGACCACCTCGACGCCCGTCAGGCCGGCATCGACCTCGGGGTAAGCCTGGCCCACCCGCAGCATCACCGCCCGCACCGCCTCGATCGCCGCGTAAAGCGCGTTGAGCTCGCCGGCGCGCACCTGCGGCGTGACGCGCAGAAACAGCAGTCGGCCGTTCGGGCTCACCAGGTATTCCCAATGCACCGCCGGTCGCGCCAGCGAAAGCAGCGGCGAAGTCCGCGGGTCGGCAGCCGCATCCGGCGCCGCCAGCGTGGCGGTTACGGCATCGATCAGCGAGGCCAGTTCGTCGATCTGGGCGGCTGCCTGCTGCGGGGCGAGCGTGTCGCCGCCGCGGGTCAATTCAGCGGCCATCTCCCGCGCCATCTGCCGGTTCATCGCCGCCAGCGCCGCGGCCGGCGTCGGGCTGCTCAGCAGTGGTTGAGCGGCCGCCGCCTGTTGAAGCTGGGCCTGGAACTCCGCGAGCGGCAGCAGGCGAGCCGCCTTGGGCGAGAACGCGTCGGCCGGCGATCCCCACTCCACGCGCTGCACGCGCGGCTCATCACGCAGCGCCGCCGCCAGCGCGTCGACGTAGCTTTCGGCACGAGCTCTCGCTTCACGGCTGCGCGGCGATTCGTCGTCAGCCGACCTGTGCGTGTCCACCACCACGACCAGGTCGTATGTTCCCGGAAAGCTTTCCCACCAGTCGATGAACCGCTGGTTCCAGGGAATGTCGGCGTCGATCAGGTCGTTGCGGTTGGCCTGAAACTCCATCCGCATCGCCGTGAGCACGATCGCCGCCGTCGCCAGCAGCAGGCTTGCCGCGAGGATCAGCCGCGGATACCGCGTGACCATCGTCGCCAGCAGTCGTGCCCAAACGGCTGGTGAAGCGGGCGGCGTGGCTGGTCTGTCAGCATCCGATGTGGGCTGCATGATCAAAATCCACCTGAAAGCTTATTCTGCCGCGGGCCATTGACCGCCCATTGTCGGCTACTTACGATTCGCTCGCCACACCTGCCGGACGCTTCATCCATGTCCACACCCGCCGCCACTGCCGTCGCTGCGTCGGACCGGTCGCCGTCGGCCGCATCCACCGCCCGTAGCACGCCGCCGCTCGATCTGGCCGCGATGCTGCGCGAGCACGAAGATCAGACGCTGCCGCTCATCGAGCAGCACATCAACCCCGCCTTCGCCAAAGTCCTGCGCACCATTGGCTTTGACATCACCTACACGCGCGGGCAGGGCGCGTATCTCTGGGACCGCGCCGGTCGCCGCTACATCGACTGCCTCGGCGGCTATGCCGTCTTCAATGTCGGTCGCAACCATCCCATCGTGCGCGACGCCCTCAAACAGGCGATGGACCTGGACCTGCCCAACCTCATCAAAATGGGGCCGTACCGCCTGTCCGGCCTGCTGGCGCGCGAGCTTATTCGCGTCGCGCCGCCCGGCCTCGACACGGTCTTCTTCACCAACTGCGGCGCCGAGGGCGTCGAGACCGCCATCAAGTACGCCCGCGCCGCCACGGGCCGCTCGCGGATCATCTATTGCGACAAAGGATTTCATGGCCTGACTACCGGCAGCTTGTCAGTCAACGGCAACGCCGAGTTCCGCGATGGCTTCGGCGACCTGCTGGCGAACACCGCGGCCGTGCCGTTCAATGACCTGCCCGCGCTCGAGCGCGAACTGTCGCGCGGCGACGTGGCCGCTTTCATCGTCGAGCTTATCCAGGGCAAGGGCGTCAACGTTCCCGATGACGACTACCTGCCTGCGGCCGCGGAGCTGTGCCGCAGCCGCGGGTCGCTGTTCGTCGCCGACGAAGTGCAGACGGGCTTCGGCCGCACCGGCCGCATGTTCGCCTGCGAGCACTGGGGCGTCGAACCGGACATCATGGTCACCGCCAAGGGGCTCTCCGGCGGGTACATTCCCGTCGGCGCGGTGCTCAGCCGGCGGTGGATTCACGACAAGGTCTTTTCCAGCCTCGACCGCTGCGTCGTGCATTCGACGACGTTCGGCCAGAACGATCTGGCGATGGCGGCCGGCCTCGCCACGCTGCATGTGCTGCGCGAACAGCGCATCGTCGAGAACTCGGCCGCGATGGGCGAGCGCCTGATGGCAGGCCTGCGCGCATTGAGGGACAAGTATGAGATGCTCGTCGAGGTGCGAGGCCGGGGCCTGATGGTCGCCGTCGCTTTCGGCCCGCCCACCTCGCTGACGCTCAAGATGGGCTGGAAGTTGCTGCACAAGCTCGACGAAAGCCTGTTTTGCCAGGCGGTGTTGATGCCGCTGCTGACCGATCACGGGATTCTCGCCCAGGTGGCCGGCCATCACATGGACGTCATCAAACTCATCCCGCCGCTGGTGCTGACCGCCGCCGATGTGGACCAGGTCGTCGCCGCTTTCGATGCGGTGCTTGCAGCCTGCCACCGCTTTCCCGGCCCGGCCTGGGAAGCCGGCAAGAAACTCGCCACCGCCGCCCTGTCGCGCAACGGGCGATGACGCACAGCCGCATTCAAGGTAGGCAGCAGGCGTTCGGGATTTCAGCAGACCAATTCATCCATCATCGTGTAGAATGCCGTCCCGGTCATCAGATCGGGAGGTCGTCTCATGAAACTGCCGCCGCCGCGCGAATCCAGCGACATCAGCGTCGAGCAGGCCCTGGCCCGGCGTAAGACCGCCCGCACCTACGCCCGCCGGGCGATGAAGCTCGAGCACCTGGGCCAACTGCTCTGGGCCGCCCAGGGCGTCACCCATGGCGAGGGCTACCGCACCGCCCCCTCAGCCGGGGCCATGTACCCGCTGGACGTTTACGCCATTGTTGGCAAGGTGGCCCAGGTCGATGCCGGCGTCTATCGCTATGACCCGCCGACGCACAGTATCGAGCCGGGCAAGACCGGCGACCTGCGCAAGAAGCTGGTACCCGCCGCCGCCGGCCAGGACTGGGTCGCCGACGCGCCGCTGGCCATCCTCATCACCGCCGTCTTCGAGCGCAGCGCCGCCAAGTATGGCGACCGGGCCGAACGCTTCGCCAAGATCGAAGCCGGCCTCGTCGGCCAGGGCGTCTGCCTCCAGGCCGCCGCCCTGGGCTTGGGCTCGGCCATCGTCGGCGCGTTCTACGACGACCAGGTCAACAAGCTCCTCGACCTACCCGCCGACCACCAGCCCCTGTGCTTCGTCATCGCCGGCGAGGCGTATGGGGTGTGAAGCCGCTTTTCGGTCATACGAGGATCTCCCTGCCATCGCGCGGCAAAGGTGGCCATGGCGAACCGCACGTCTCGCACTGCTTACGCGTCACCACCCGCTTCTTACCGCATTCGGCGCAAATCTCACGCGCCGGGCGCTCAACCATGCACAACATCCACAACACGCCCCATACGCCGAAAACCAGACCCAAAGCAGCCCAGAGCAGCACGCGCCAGCGCCCGAAAGCGAGCCGCCGCGCCATCAGTCCGTTCAGGACCGCGCTCAATGCCGCAATCCCCAGCGTCAGTCCCAGCCACCAGAGTGAGACACCCACACCCCACACCAGGGGTTGATTCCCAATGACATGCGTCCCGACATTGGCTGCCAGTACCGCTAACGGAGCCAACACGTGCTCACCCGCTCGCTCGTACAACGCTGTGTCACGATAGGTCACAAGAGATGGAACCTCGATCTCGCGCGTCGCCGCGCCCGTCCGCGCGTCATAGAAATGAAAGTAGTCTGTGGATGGCGTGGCCCCCTTCGCCAGCAGACCCGACATCGACCGATACCGCACAACAAACTGCCCGTCATCGTCGCCGATCCAGGCAAGCGCGACCCAGTCGAATGCACCCGGCTCATGTGCCAATGGCACGCTCAGGACCTGATCATTCCGACTCCCCAGAATCACGATCGCCTTCGAGGAAAGCACCGCAACCGGAAGGGGCTCCTTCGGCTCGCCCACCACAAACGGTCGCGCGTCAACAATCTTCTCGCCTTCCTCAGCCTGCCAGATCAACTCACAACTCCGCTGATACACATAGTTGATGCGGTAGACACGCGAAGACGTCGCCAGAACACCAATCGAAGACGGAAAGGCCACCACCGGGCCATCGAAGCCCGCTGCCGGTCCCTCGCCAGCCGGCCGAAATCCCTCCGACCCCATCGTCCCGATCCGCGACCGCACCTCGTCCCGTTGCCAGTAGCCGACCAGCCGCCGCTCATTCATCAGGTAGTACCACTGCTGCTCCCCGAAACGCCCCAGCACGCGGAACATCGGATTGGCCTCGGCGCGGCCGCGCACCGCGTCCGCGCGCCAGGGCTCGTCAATCTGCTGCCAGAACAGCGTCGCCGTCTTCGCACCCCAGTCACGTCTCTCGAATGATTCGAGAGGCAGATCGCCCAGCGCGATCGGCCGCTCGTCTTTCAGATCGACGACTTCCATCAACCGTCCGTCCCGCCAGACCTGCCGCCATATTTCGCCGTCAGATGTCAGCATGTGACTGATACGCGTATAAGACGTCGATGGCAGAAACACCGTCACCAGCCCGACAGCCATCCCGCCCACCGCAACCACGCCGATCAGCAGCGTCGGCCCCAGCGTCAGTCGACCGGGCAGACGCGTCCAGATGTATTGGCCGTCGGCGCAAAACGTTGCCCACGCGCCCAACAGCAGAACGATCAGTCCCGCCCCCATCGACAGATAGATCAGTCCTCGCTGCGACCACCATTCCCACACGTTCAGGTTCATGACCAGCAGGATCACGGAAATCGCCATGGGCAGGACCCGGCTGCCGATCCATCGCGCCTCGCGTCGAATCGCAATCATCGCCGCCAGCACAAACGCCACGCCGCAACCGATCGCCGCCAGCCCCGGCAGCGTCATGCGCCAGTAGAACGGCCCCGCAACGTGCCCAGGCATCGCGGTCCAGAGCGTCAGCACCACGAACGGCACAAGCGTGGCCATAAAGTACAGCCCCAACGCGGCGCCAAGCTTTCCCGCAAACAGCACGGAGCGGCTGACCGGCCGATGCACAAGCAGCGCCCAGCGATCAGGCGACAACTCAAACGCCATCGCGAGAATGCCCAGCAGCAGCCCAACCGCTGCAGAAGCCAGGCACAGCGCGATGCGCACTTCTTCCGCCAGAATGCCCGGACCACCATCGCCCACAAAGCCCCGGTCCGCGATCATCGCCATCGCCCATGCCAGCCCCAGACCGACCACGCCCATCCCCGCCAGCGCCCAGGGCAGCAGCGGCCGCACTTCCTTCCAGATCAACACCCGAGTCGTTTTCATGCCCGGCTCCTTAAACCTCGACACCCTCCGGCCTCCACGCCGCATCCGCTGCGGCCACCCGTTCGAGCAGTGACGCCCCCTGCCCACGCTCGCGCAGAAATGCCACCACCGCCTGCTCAAAGCTCAATGACGCAGGCTCGACACCCTGCGGCCGCAGCGGCGCAAGCTGCGCCTCCACGCTGCCGTTGCTGACGAAAATGACGTCCAGCTCGCCCACCCCTCGCGTCACCTGCAACAGCCCTTTCACTTCCGGCAGCGGATCAGCCGGCGGCCGCCCGTCATACGTCAACACCACCCGACGCACCCGCCGACGAAACACCTCCATCGGGCACGAAACACGCAGCACTGACCGATCCAGAATCGCGATGTGATCCGCCACCCGCTCCACGTCAGGCAACAGATGCGACGAAAAGAAGATCGTTCGCTGTTTGTCGCGCGTCAGCATGATTACCGCTTCAAGAAACGCATGCCGAGCCACCGGATCCAGTCCAAGGCACGGATCGTCAAGAACCAGAAGCTCCGGATCAGGCGCCAACACGCACGCCAGGCACAAGCCCGCTCGCTGTCCACGTGACAGGGATTTCGCCTTCGCCTTCGGGTCAATGCCGAAGTGTTCCAGAATCGACCCGAAAAGCCTCTGGTTCCATGCGGCGTGGAACGATGCCTCAAAACGCCCCATGTCGCCGGCACGCATCCATCCGAAGACCGGGTGCCCCTCCGCGAGGTAGCCGATGCGCCCGCGCATCCCCGGCGGCAGCGTCGCGCTGTCATGCCCCAGCACCCTCGCCTCGCCGCGCGTTGCTGGAAGTAGCCCCAGCAGCATCCGTATCGCCGTCGTCTTCCCCGAGCCGTTACGCCCCAGAAACGCAAAGACACCCCCGTGCGGCACCGTCAGGTCCAAGTCCTGCACCGCCGGCACCGAGCCGTAATATCGCGTCAGACTGCGGGCCTCGATCACGGATTCACCCACGTCAACTGTTGTCATACACCCGTCTCCTTCGAGCCCGTCGGCCGCGGCGCACGCTTAATGGCGGCGTCAACAGCGTCATGCACCACAGCACGCAGATCAGCAAACCCCACACCCGCCGCCAGAGCCTCGTCGACAAGCGCCTCCGCCGCCGCACGCAGCCGCCTGCCCCGCGCCGATCGCGATGCCGTCGGTATTCGATCCGCCACGAACATGCCCCGGCCCGGCTGCGACTGGATCCAGCCCTCACCCGCAAGTTCGTTGTACGCCCGCGCCACCGTGTTCGGATTAACCAGAACCTGCTCAGCCAGCGCCCGAACGCTTGGAAGCGCCTCGCCCGGCTCAAGCGCCCGCGCGATCACCGCCCGGCGAACGCCCTCAACAATCTGCCGGTAGATCGGCGTCCCCGACCCGGCCACGATCTCGAATCGAAACCCCATGCCGCTGGCCTCACTCAACTGTACCATATGTACTAGTGCAGTATAGACAGACCTCCACGGAGCGTCAAGCCCTCATCGCGACCCGCTCGATGTAGTTACAGCACGCCGTACGTATCGAACACCTCGCGCAGCGTCTTGCCGGCCAGCAGGTCGGCGCGCGACTGGCTTTCCTTGCCGACCTTCTCCTGCGCGAGCTGGAGCACGTCGGCCTCGACGTCGCGCGGAATCACCACGATGCCGTCGAAGTCGGCGAAGATCAGCTCGCCCGTGTGCACCAGCACCTCGCCGCAGCGCACCGGCACGTCGTAGGCCATCACGCGCCCACGCCCCAGCGAGTCCAGCGGGCGGATGCCGGCATAGTAGACGGGGAAGCCCATGTCCATGATGCGTACACAGTCGCGGATCTGGCTGTCGCACACGCAGCCGACCGCGCCGTTGCGCCTGGCGATCGTGCTCAGCAGTTCGCCCCACGGCGCGTTGGTGCCGCTGTGGTCGGTCGAGTGCACCGCCACGTCGCCGGGGCCGAGGGCGTCGATCGCCTCGATCTCTAGGCCATACGGATCGTCTTCGTCGACGGCATCGACCTCCATCCATCGAAACGTGCGTGCCCGGCCGACGAACCCGCACGCGCGGGGATCGGGCAGCAGCGGGCGCAGGCGCTGGTGCATGGCCTGGTCGCGGTAGCCCAGACTGTCGAGAATGTCGCATACGGCCGGCACGTAGAGGTGCTTGCGGACGAAAGCGAAGATTTCAGCGTCATTTTTGAACATGCAGGTATCCTACGCAGTGATTCATCGATCGCCCGCGTTCACGCGGCCGGCCCGGCCAGTCCGAGCAGCGTCAGCGCGTCGCGGTGAATCATGGCGTCCATTTGCTCGACATTCAGCCGCGGCAGGGCGGTGCCCTTGAGCATATCGTTGAGCCGGCGCAGGCTGTCGATGCTGGCGTTGACGGTGGTGAACGGATAATCGCTGCCGAACAGCAGCTTGTGCCACACGCCATATTCCTGCACGAGCATCAGGCTGTGATAAAGCTGAAACGGCCGATAGTGCAGGGCGCTGATGTCGGCGTAAACATGGGCGTGCTTGCGGATCACAGCCACGCACTCGCCTTCGTACGGATGACCGAGGTGGGCGAGGACGATCCGCACGTCGGGAAAGCGCATGGCCACGGCATCAAGATGGCGCGGCAGCGTGCATTCGAGCGGGGCCTGGCTGATGAAGGTCGTCCCCGTGTGCAGCAGAACGGGCAGGCCATGGTCGCTCGCATAGGACCACAACGGGTCAAGACGCTGCTCATCCGGTCGGAAGCCGGCGTACATCGGCATGAGCTTGATGCCGCGCAGGCCCAGTTGCTCCCGGGCGCGGCGCATCTCATCCTGCCAGCCGTCCTGCGTCGGATCCAGGGCCATGAAGGGAATCAGGCGATCCTGATGCTCAGTCGCATATTTTGCGACAAAGGCATCATCGACCCACAGGCCCGAGCGCCGGGCCTTGCCCCCGAAGACAATGGTGCGCGTGTCGGCGGGGGCCTGCGCGGCATAGTCGGCGAAGGTGGTGGTCAGATCCACAGACTGTCCACCGCGGGCGCGCTGGGCCTGATCGCGAAAGTCCCGGCTGAAGCCATCGGGGTAGTCCCACGCGTGGCTATGCACGTCGACGATCACGGGAATCTCCTGTCCGCCCGCCGGCCCGGCCGCCAGGGGCGGCTTTCTCCAGGCCGGGGGCATGGTACATTCTGGCTCGACCTGTGAAAGCCGGTTGCGCCCGGAGGATGGCCGATGCACGTGGTTTCGATCATGGCCCACCAGGACGACGAGATGCGTTGCCTGGGCACGATGCTCAAATGCCGGACCCGAGGCGATGAACTGGCCTTTATTACGTTGACCGACGGCTCAGCCGGTTTCGTCCAGCGGCCGGACATCAGCCGCGACGAAGCGGCCGCGATCCGCCACGGCGAAATGGCGCGCCTCGCCGAGGCGGTGGGAGCGGTCTTCATCAACCTGCGCCACCAGGACGAATACCTCTACGACACGCCCCAGGCGCGCCGTGACCTGATCGAGGCCATCCGCGCCACACAGGCCGATGTGATCTTCACGCACCACCATGAGGACTACAACCAGGACCACGTGACGACGCATCACCTCGTGCGCCACTGCGCGATGCAGTCATCCCTGCCCGTGATCGCGACCGACTCGCCGCCGCTGGCGGGCCATCCGGCGTTGTTTTCCGTCCTGCCCCACGGGCCGTTCCCCTTCACGCCGACCCACTTCGTCGACGTAACCGACTTCGAAGACCACAAGATCCAACTGCTGCGACATCATGCTTCACAGGAAGTGGCGATGCGGGCCGCGGTGGGCTCGGGCTTCGAGGCCCTGTGTCGCGTCCCCGACGCCTACTGGGGCCAGCAGACTGACTGCGCGTTCGCTGAGTGCTTTGCCCCGATGGCGGCGCGCGGCGCCATCAAGCCTTACGCGGTGTTGCCGTGAACAGAGCAGTGGTGACGTGATGAAAGCGCTTGAACTGCGGGCGATTGACAGGCTGGCGATGGTTGACGCCCCCATGCCGTCGATCGCGCCCGACCAGATGCTCATCCGCACCGGCGCGGCTGTCATCTGCACGTCCGACTTGCACGACGTCCGCGCCAATCCTTTCGGCATCAACCTGCCTGTGGTCATGGGCCACGAGGGCGCGGGAACGGTTGAGCAGGTGGGTGTCGAGGTGCGTGGCTTCAAGATCGGCGATCGCGTGGCGACACATCCGGTGCATCCGTGCGGGCGGTGTCCCGACTGCCGGGCTGGCCGGGGACATGTCTGCCCGCATCTGCGGCATTTCGGACTGACCATGCCGGGCACTTTCGCGGAGTATTACGTGGTTCGAGCTGACCGGGCTCGCAAGCTGCCGGCCGCGGTGCCCTTCGAGCGGGCGGCGCTGGCCGAACCGATATGCGTCTGTCTGCAGTCGATCGCCCAGGCGCGACTCAACGCGGGCGGCCGCCTTCTCATCATCGGCGATGGGCCGTTCGGCGTGCTCATGGCGATCCTCGCCCAGGATCGGAACCTGGACACGGTCGTCGTGCTCGGTCGTCACGATTTTCGTCTTGAGCACACACCCGATTCGACGGTTCGGGTGAATGCGAAAAAGGTCGCCGATCCGCTCGCCGCCGCACGCAGGCACGCGGGCGATGGCGGGTACGACGCGGTGATCCTCGCCGTTGGCTCGGCCGAGGCGTTCACCCAGGGCCAGTCACTATTGCGCCCCAAGGGCCGGCTCGTCGTGTTCTCGCCGATCATGGGCAGGACGCCGATCGACCTGTTCGACATCTCGTGCCGCGAGCTTGAAGTCGTCGGCGCGTGCAACGACGAAGACCGTCTCGACGACGCCGTGGCGGCGCTTAGCGCTCATGCGGCCGCGCTGGACGCTCTGGTCACCCATCGGTTTCCCATTGACGCCTACCGTGAAGCGTTCGCCTGTGCCGCCGGCGGCCACGATCGGGCGCTGAAGGTGGCGATCACGTTCCGGCCGTAACCGACGGAGACGCGATGTGAAGATCACCGACGTCCAGGCCATCGTGCTCGACACCGGCAGGAACTACTCCAGCCCCAGTGAGGCCAACGAAGCGCACGGCGTACGGCACATCTGTCTCGTGCGCGTCGAAACCGATGAGGGCATCGTCGGCTGGTCCGACGTCGAGACCCAGCCGCACACGGGCCAGGCCGTCGTCGACGCGCCCCTCTGCGGGCAGGTCGGCATGGAGTCGCTGCGGGCCGCACTGATCGGCGAAGATCCGCTGCAGCACGAGCGCCTGTGGCAGAAAATGTATCGCTTTGTCGCCTACTACGGCCGGGGCGGCGCGGGCATGCAGATGATCAGCGGGCTGGATATCGCCTTGTGGGACATCGTCGGCAAGGCGCTGGGCCAGCCGATCTGGCGGCTGCTGGGAGCCAGGTACCGCGACCGCGTGCAGGCCTATGCGTCGACCATCTTTCGTCCCACCCCCGACGACATGAAGCGTGCCGTGGATGAGTATCTGGCTCATGGCTTCCAGGCCATCAAGTTCGGCTGGGGCGTGTTCGGCCGCGATCTTGATCTGGACGTCGCGCTGGTCAAGGCCGCACGCGAAGCCGCCGGACCGCATGTGAAGCTCATGGTCGACGCGGGCTGGTACGGCACGTCCATCGATGAGCCGTTCCGCCCACGCTCGCTCAAGGACTGGATCCGTCTTGTCGACACCCTCGAAGCACTCGACGTCTTCTGGCTCGAGGACTTCCTGCACCCCGGGAACGTCGAAGGCTACGCCCAGGTGGCCGGACACACGCGGAGTTTGCGGTTGGCGGCTGGCGAGCAGGCGGCCGGCGTGGAGGAGTTTGAGCGACTGGCCGACGTCGGCGGCGTGGACGTGCTTCAGCCCGACCTCAGTCGCTGCGGGGGCATCACCGTCGGCCGGCAGATCGCCGACCTGGCCATGCGACGCCAGATTGACTGCTGCCCGCACGCCTGGCTCACCGACCTGCTCAAGGCCGCGTCGCTGCACCTGAACGCCTACCTGCTCAACTCACTGTTCCTGGAATACAACGTCTCCTGTGCCGCGCTGTTCAACGAACTGTGCGAGCCGGCGATTCGCATGGTGGACGGACATCTGTCCATCCCCGACGGGCCCGGCCTGGGCGTGACCGTCAACGAGCAGGTCGTCCAGCGCTATCGCGTGGCGTGAGCCCCCGTGGGTCGGGGGAACCTGAGCCGGCTATCATGGGCAGGTGCTTCGGCCCTTCGCCTTTGAGATTCCCAGCTCGGCATGTCCTACTTGGCCACATTCTTTGACGAACTCTGGCGCGTCCTGCTTGAAGCCGGCCCGTGGCTGCTGGTGGGGCTCATCGTTTCAGGACTCATCAAAGCTTTCATGCCCGTTTCACTCATGACGCGCTGGCTGGGCGGCCGCGGCGTTGGGCCGATCATGCGCGCGGCCATTCTGGGTACGCCGCTTCCCCTGTGCTCATGCAGCGTGGTGCCCGCGGCCGTCACCTTGCGGCGAGGCGGCGCGTCGCGCGGGGCGACGGCGTCGTTTCTCGTCGCCACACCCGAGAACGGGGCCGACTCGATCGCTCTCAGCTACGCCTTGCTCGGCCCGGTCATGACCCTCCTGCGACCCGTTGCCGCGATCTTCAGCGCCCTGCTTGCCGGTCTGCTGACGAGCTGGACGCAGCGCGATGAAACCGCCGCCACGCCGCCCGCGTCTTGCTCATCACAGGTCGCCGCGTCGTGTTGCGGCGGCGACAAGGCGCAGCCGTCTGACATGCGTCTGGGGGCCAAACTCGTGCTCGGCGGGCGTTATGCGATCGGCGACCTGCTGGGCGACATCGCACCATGGCTGGCGGTTGGCCTGGTGCTGGCGGCCGTCATCAACACGTTCGTGTCGCCGGGCCAGATCGCCGGCTGGGGCAGCGGTCTGCCGGCCATGGGACTCATGCTGCTGATTGGCGTGCCGATGTACATCTGCGCCACCGCTTCGACGCCGGTGGCCGCATCCATGCTGATCGCCGGCGTCAGCCCCGGCACCGTGCTGGTCTTCCTGCTGGCCGGGCCGGCGACGAATCTGGGGACATTGGGGATCGTCCGCCGTGAACTGGGCGGTCGGGCGGCGGGGATGTACCTGACTGGCGTCGCGGTCGGCGCCGTCGTGGCCGGCCTGGTGACCGACTGGATGGTCGCAGACCTGAGCCTTGATGTCGCCGCCCAGGCGGCCGACGGGCCCGAACTGATCCCCCACGCTCTGTCCGTCGCCAGTGTGGTGGTGCTGGGGCTGTTGACCGTTCGCATGGTCTGGCTCCGCACCACACGAACCGCACGACGTTGACTTCTCGTCAGGTCCGCCGCCGTTCCCCTCCGCGTCTGCCGCGACCCATCAGCACGGGGAAGGCCGCGATGAGCATCGTCGCCATCGCCGGCTCGGGGGTCCGCGTCAGCCGGACCCAGCCGATGGAGCTGTAGCCCTGCGACCACACCACCAGGTCGCCGTCGATGCTCGGCCCACGCTGGTCGGCGCGGCCGGTCGCGATGGCAAACTCCTGGCCGCTGCTCAGGTCGTATCCGTAAATGTCACGGTTGCCTGACCGCCAGTCTTCCCACACCACAATGTCGCCGCTGACCGACACCATCGATCGATGCTCGGGACTTCCCGTGTGCTCGCAGACCGTGATGAGCTGGCCAGTCTCGATGTCGTAGGCCATGACGCGGACGATGTTGTCCCCGCCTTCGGTCAGGTCGCGCATGGACCAGACGACGATTTGGCCGTCGATCATCGGGTTTCGCGGATCCTGCCAGGCATTGGCGCTGAAGATCAGGCGGCGCTGCCCGCTGCTCAGGTCCAGGTATTCGATCCGCGAGCCGGCGCTGTTGCCCGTCTTCCACACGACCAGATCGCCGCTGATATCAGGCAGCGGGAAACTGCTGCCGCCGATATAGCTCGCCGTGCTGCCGCCGACCCAGCCCAGGTAGGCGGGCCCGCTGTCGCGCTGGTAGACAATGCGGTCGCCATCGATGGCCGGAAAGCCGGGCTGGCTGAGCCACGTCGGAGAGACAATCGTCTCGACGCCGGTATCCAGGTTGTGCGTGCGCAGTTGCAGCGAACTGCCGCTCTTGTAGTTGCGTCGATCGGCGAAAACAACCGTCGAGCCGCTGATCGCGATCTGCGGATGCCACCACGCCCAGCCCCAGATGTTCGCGGTGCCGCCGCTGAACTCAGGCAGGTCCGGACTGGCGACGACCACAGGCTTTGTCTGCCCGGTCGCCAGGTTATGGGCGTAGATGCTGGCCAGCGCCGACTGGCCATACGGTTCGCTCCACGCCACCCAGTCGCCACTGACCACGGCATGGTGCAGCCAGCCGCTGCGCGTGAGGAGCCATCCGGTCGACTCGATTTCTATCGCCGCGTGAGCTGCGGGTGCTGTCAACCCGGCCGCGACGATGCAGGTCGCCACAAACATCCTCGCCCGCCGTCGCGAGGCCAGTCCTCTGTCCCAGTGTGTCATGATGGTCTCGGCTGCTCGGGAGAAAACACCGGCGCACTCACAGCACGCTTGCCTTCTCTCCTCCACAACTGAAACCCGCAGGCGTGCCCGGCCACGAATCGATGGCCCGCAAGCCTCCTGGACGGCGCACCCCGATGGTTTCAAATTGTCGGGTTCTGCCAGCGCGGGTCAAGTGTTTTTCGTTCATATCGCCAAAATTTTGGCGGCGACGCGGGGAGGCGCGGGAAGTGAGGCGGCTCCCCGCCGCCCGCAGGGGAGTTGGGTCTGATATTGCCCTGCGCCGCTTGGACGCTATTATCATGGCCCCATGGCCAAGACCCGCGAAATCAAGGGCCGCATGAAGGCCGTCGGCAACATCCAGCGCATCACCAAAACGATGCAGATGATTGCCACGGCACGGTTTAACGCCGCCTTGCGCCGCGCCACCGCCAGTCGGCCCTACAGCGGCAAAATCAGCGAACTGGTGCGTGAAGTCGCCGCAGCCGGCGGCGAAGGGGCCGCCAGCCATCCACTGCTCCAGGCGCCTGATCCTGCGGTCGATCGCGAACTGATCCTTCTGATCGCCTCCAACCGGGGTCTGTGCGGCGGTTACAACACCGGCCTGATCCGAACCTTCTCGCATTACCTCCAGGCCCAGCCCGAAAAACACGTCGGCCAGCAGGTTCAGCTTGAACTGGTGGGCAAGAAGGCGGCTGCGTGGTGCAAGTTCACCGGCACGCCTGTCGCCGCCGTCCACAGCGAATTCGGTGATAAACCGGAATACGAACAGGTTGAACGCCTGGCCGCGCGATTCATGGCCGAGTTCACCGAGGGCCGCTACGACAGCGTCAAGGTGGTCCACCAGTCCTTCGAGTCCGTGGGCCGCCAGTTCCCGACGGTGACGACGCTCCTGCCTCTTCGTCGGCCGCAGACGCCGGTGCCGGACCAGCCTGCCGGGGTGGGCAGCCGCGAGATTGATTACGATTTTTCGCCCGATGCGGCGCGGCTGCTCGCCGAGCTGCTGCCCGCGAGCGTGAAGGTGCGGCTGTTCCAGTGTTTCAACGAGGCGGTGGTGGGTGAGCACATCGCGCGGATGACGGCCATGAAGGCGGCCACGGATGCGGCGGGCGACATGAAGAAACGTTTGAGCCGGCAGTTCAACCGCGCTCGCCAGACGGCGATCACCACGGAGCTTTCGGAGATCATCGGCGGGTCGGCGGCGCTGGAGTAATGCCGGCCGTCGGCCGCACGCAAGCGGCGCGGTTCAGCCTTGACAGCGGGCCGCGGAACCGACTAGCTTCTCCGCCCCTGTCGCGGTTTCCAGAGGGCCAGCCATGCCCCCCGACGCGCCACCAGACCGAAGCCGTGGGAACAGCGGTCGGGCCGGACGCGGGCAGGGGCCCAGCCCGATGGGGATGGTCGGCAGCGGGTTCGAATTCGCGGGCGTCGTGGTGCTGCTGACGCTCGGCGGATGGTGGCTCGACGGCAAGTGGGGCACCAGCCCGTGGCTGATGCTCGCGGGCCTGTTTGTGGGGACAGTTGGGGGTACCTACCGACTGTACCTGGAAGGCAAACGATTCTTTCGGGAGTAGGCCTGGGCGATCATGGGCCGACAAGCGGGCCGCGATGCCCAGACCGCCAGCGGGAGTCGATGGACGCGAATGAGCACACGGACCGACAACTCGCCCGCCTTTGCCTCGTCGCGCGTGCTCGCGCTGCTGGTGGGCGTGGCGTGGCTCGCCTGGGCGCTGCTGCGGGTGCTCTTGCCTCAGGCCTTCGGCGGCGCGGTCACGAGGGCGGTGGATGTTGCGGCGCTGGCGGCCGGCGGCGGGGCGGTGGTCGGTTTGCTGCCGGTCGCGGCCATGGCGCGCGGCGGCGTGATGTCGACGGTCTGGGGCTACTTCATGGGAGCGGTCGGTCGAGCGGTGATCGCTCTGGCGACGCTGGTGCTCGCCAGCCGGCAAGACGTCGCCATCGAGCCGATGGCTGTCGCTCTGGTGCTGATCTATCTTCCGCTGTTGGGGTTGGAGGCCGGGTTCGTCGGACGCTATCTCTGGCGGCTTGACGACCGGCTTCGCTCCGTCGGCGCTGTCGTGAAAGGGAACGCGTGAACATGCACACGCTGCTTGCATCCAGCAATCCCGTGGCCCATGTGACCGACAAGCCGATCTTCGGCCAGTGGTACGTCTCCAACGTCACCGTCATGCTGCTGCTGGGCGCGATCGTCACCGCCGCCATCGTCATTCCCGCGGCCCGCCGCATCGCCACCGGCCAGCGCGGCACGATCGACGACCTGCGCGCCCAGGGTCTATGGGCCAACCTCGTCGAGTCGGTCTGCCTCTACCTGCGCGAGGAGGTTTTCCGCCCGGTGCTCGGCGAGCAGACCGACCGCTATGTGCCCATGCTCTGGACGTTCTTCTGGTTCATCCTCATCTGCAATCTGATGGGGCTCATTCCGCTGGTCGACGTCACGGCCCCATTCCTCGCGGGGATCAACCACGGCCACGGCATTGGCGGCACGGCCACGCAGTCGATCTGGGTGACCGGCGCGCTGGCGGCTGTGGCGTTTCTCTTCTGGAACGGCGTGGCGTTGGCCAAGGATCCGATCGGCTATCTGAAGCATCTGACGGCTGGTGCGCCGTGGTTCATGTGGGTCATCATGATCCCTGTCGAGATCATGGGCATGTTCGTCAAGCCCGTGGCCCTGGCGCTGCGGCTTTTCGCCAACATGACCGGCGGGCATATCATCCTCGCCGTGCTGCTGAGCTTCATCACGGCGCTGATCGAAAACCTCGGCGGCCTGGGGTATGGCATGGCGTTGATCCCCCTGCTGGGGGCGACAGCCATCAACGTGCTGGAAATCATGGTGGCGTTCATCCAGGCCTATATTTTCGTCTTCCTCACCTGCCTGTTCCTGGGCCAGCTCGTGGTGCATGAGCACGAAGAACACGCCCATGACGAACACACCCACGACGAACACGAGGAGGTTCAGGCCCCGATGGCGCCACCGGCCACCGTGTAAGGAGGCTCCCAGACGGGTCGTGGGCCATCCTTTTGAACTCCGCATTCTGAATTTTGAATTCAAACCCCCCGGCGCCCGTCGAGTGAGGCGGCAGGACAACCCGCGAGGGCGGGGACAACAAGGACGCGACCTCGCCGCGTCGAAGATTCTGGAGATACGAGTCATGCGCAGCTTTCTGATTCTGGCAGGTCTGGCGGCCATTCTGCTGGCCGCGACTCCCGTTATGGCCCAGGACCACGGCGACGATCAGGCCACGGCGTCGGCCGCCAAGACGGCCTGGGTGTTCCCCGGCGGCCTTGAGGGCGCTTACATCGGTGCGGCCATCGGCACCGGCCTGGTGGTCATGGGCGCGGCCCGTGGCATCGGCAACATCGGCAGCTCGGCGGTCGAATCCATCGCCCGTCAGCCCGAGGCCGGCGGCCGAATCTTCACCTCCATGCTGCTCTCGGCGGCCCTGATCGAAGGCTTCACGCTCTTCGGCGTCGTCGTCACGCTGCTGGTGGTGTTGAAGGCTTGAACGACCCTGTACAGCACGCGGACGGACCGCGTGCCGATGCAGCGTCTTCTATCGCTTCGCCGGCACGAGGTCCGGAATCCCCCCACACGCGGACAGGCGAAACCCCGACCGCGCGGAATGACGAACATGCGACAGTTCACCACAGCCCTTCTGACCCTCATCCCGCTGCTGGCCAGCGCCTCGGTGCTCCATGCGGCCCAGCAGGCCCACGACGAGGCGCCCGCCTCCCCGTTCGCCGGCACGATCTATCAGGCGATCGCCACAGCCGTCATCTTCCTGCTGCTGCTGGCGCTTCTCTATAAGATGGCCTGGGGCCCCATTCTTCAGGGACTGCAGGACCGCGAGAACCGCATCAAGAACGACCTGGAAGACGCGGAAGCCGCCGCCAGGAAGGCCAACGCCACGCTGATGGAGTATCAGAAGAAGCTGGCCGACGCCGCGGCAGAGGCTCAGCGGCAGATCGAGCAGGCCCGCGCCGAGGCCCAGAAGGTCGCCACCCAGATACGCACCGAGGCCGAGGCTGACATCCGCGGTCAGCGCCAGCGCGCCATCCGCGAAATCGAGTCCGCCAAACAGCAGGCCCTCAGCGATCTCTACGACCAGGCCGCGACGCTCTCAACGCAGATCGCCGGCCGCATCCTCCAGCGCGAGCTCAACGAGGCCGACCACCAGGCCCTGATCAGCGAGTCGCTGGCTGAACTGACCGACGGCAAGCGGAGCTGAGGACCATCGCCATGGCCAAGACGCCAGCACACAGAAAAGACGCACTTTCGACCACCTACGCCCGGGCCCTGCTGGACATGGCGATCGAAGTCGACGCGGTGGACGACGTGGCCGAGCAGGTCGAACAGTTGTCGCAGCTTCTCGACCAGCAGCCGCAGCTTCGCACGATGTTGGCCAGCCGTCTCCTGGGCGCCACCGAGCGGGCCGCGAGCATCGATCGGGTCTTCAAAGGCCAGGTGCATGACCTGCTCTATCGTTTCCTCCAGATTGTGAACCGTAAGCGCCGCATGCACGCCCTGCCGGGCATCCTGCGGGCATTCGGCCAGCTCGTCGAAGAACACCGGGGCGTGCAGGAAGTGGATGCATACGTGGCGGTGCCGCTGTCCGAGGACGACCGCCGTCACGTCGCCGCCGCCGCCGGCAGGGCCATCGGCCGCAATGTCATCCTCGACCAGCACGTGGACCCCTCGCTGATTGGCGGGCTGAAGCTGCGCATCAGCGACCGTCTGATCGACGGTTCGGTGGCCACGCAGCTCAAACGTATTCGTCACAAGCTTGTCCAGGCCGGCCGCGAAGACGCCCGACGGCGGGCGGATGAACTGCTGAAGGAATAGCTGAGTCCCCGGCCAGGCCGGGGCCGCAGATGCGTTGATCAAACCCGGTTATGCCCGCAGACCAGGACCAACCCGCGGCGCGGACCCCCGGCAGAGCCGGGGGCTGACACGGAACCCATCATGAAAATCAACACCGACGAAATCACCAGCGTCATCAAGCAGGAAGTCGCGCGCTACGCGACGCAGCTCGAGGTCAGTCAGGTCGGCCAGGTCATCGAGGTGGGCGACGGCATCGCCCGCGTGTACGGCCTGTCGCAGGCCATGGCCGGCGAAATGGTCGAATTCGAGGTCGGCGAGGGTCGTCCCTCGGTCCGCGGCCAGATCATGAACCTCGAAGAGGACGTCGTCGGCACCGTGATCTTCGGCGACTACCTCGAGGTCAACGAAGGCATGACCGTGCGAGCCACCGGCGAGCTGCTGAGCGTACCGACGGGCGAGGCGATGCTCGGACGGGTGGTCGACGCCCTCGGCCAGCCGATCGACGGGCAGGGGCCCATTCAGGGCACCGAGCTGCGCAAAGTCGACATCATCGCCCCCGGCATCGCCGACCGGCAGCCGGTCAAGCAGCCGCTGCAGACGGGCCTCAAGGCCATCGACTCGATGATTCCCATCGGCCGCGGCCAGCGCGAACTGATCATCGGCGACCGCAAGACCGGCAAGACGGCTGTGGCCATCGACACCATCATCAACCAGAAAGCGACGCACCAGACCAGCGACCCGGTCTACTGCATCTACGTGGCTGTGGGCCAGAAAAACTCGACCGTCGCCGCCGTTGTGGACGCACTCAAGGAACACGGGGCGATGGACTACACCATCGTCGTCGACGCCAGCGCCTCCGAGCCGGCCCCGATGCAGTACATCGCCCCCTACAGCGGCTGCACGATGGGTGAGTATTTCATGTGGAAGGGCAAGCATGTGCTGGTGGTCTATGACGACCTGTCCAAGCAGGCCGCGTCATACCGCCAGCTCTCGCTGCTATTGCGCCGCCCGCCCGGTCGCGAAGCTTACCCCGGCGACGTGTTCTACCTGCACAGCCGTCTGCTCGAACGCGCCACCAAGCTCTCGGACGACAATGGCGGCGGATCGCTCACGGCTCTGCCGATCATCGAGACCCAGGAAGGCGACGTGTCGGCTTACATCCCGACCAACGTCATTTCGATCACCGACGGCCAGATTTATCTGGAGCCGGAACTGTTCTACGCGGGTGTGCGGCCGGCGATCAACGTGGGCATCAGCGTGTCGCGCGTGGGCGGCAACGCCCAGATCAAGGCGATGAAGCAGATTGCCGGCAGCCTGCGTCTGGACCTGGCGGCCTACCGCGAGCTCGAGGCCTTCGCCCAGCTCGGCACGGAACTGGATAAGGCCACCCAGCACCAGCTCGACCGCGGGGCCCGCATGGTCGAGCTGCTCAAGCAGCCGATCTACCAGCCGATGGACGTGATCGACCAGGTGCTGCAGATTTTCGCCGGCTCACGGGGCATCCTCGACGACCTGCCCGTCGACCAGGTGCTGGCCTTCGCTGGCGCCATGGTGGAGCACTTCGCTGGTCCCGGGGCGGCGGCGCGGGCCCAACTGGCGGAAAAGCGGGCGATCGACGACGATATCGAGCAGCGCCTCTTGGACGAGATGAGACGGTTCAAACAAGGTTACCGGTCGGCTGCGGCTGGCTGACGCGCGGACGTCCGCGCCCTCGCCCTCCGACCCGGGTGGGGTCACCCGGCACCGCGGCGCGGACCCACCCGGAATGAAAGCGGTTATGACACCAATGGACTCCAAAACAAGTGTCCGCGTCGCACTGCCCGACGGCCGGTCCGTGGAACTGCCCGTTCTGATCGGCAGCGAAAACGAGCCGTCCATCGATGTCCGTGATCTGCGGGCCAGAACCGGCTACATCGCGCTTGACCCCGGATACCGCAACACCGGCTCCTGCACCAGCGGCATCACCTTCATCGATGGTGAGAAGGGCATCCTCCATTATCGCGGCATCCCCATCGAGCAGTTGGCCGAACACAGCACCTTCGTCGAGACCGCCTGGCTGCTGATCTGGGGCGAACTGCCCACCCAGGCCCAGCTCGCCCGGTTCCGCGGTCTGCTGACGAAACACGAACTGCTGCACGAGGGCCTGCGCAACACGTTTGACGGCTTCCCGGCCTCGGCGCATCCGATGGCCATTCTCTCGGCCATGATCAATGCCGTGAGCTGCTATCACCCCGATGTGCTGGAAATGGAGGACGAGAAAACCTTCGAGGGCGCGGCCGCCCGCCTGATGAGCAAGGTCCGCACCATCGCCGCCGCGGCCTACAAGACTTCCATCGGGCAGCCCATCGTCTACCCCAAGCCCGAGTATTCCTACTGTCACAACTTCCTGCACATGATGTTCTCCATCCCGTTCCAGGACTTCGAACGCGACGAGGACATCATCAATGCGATGAACCTGATCCTGATCCTGCACGCCGACCATGAGCAGAACTGCTCGACCAGCACGGTGCGCATGGTCGCGTCGAGCCGGGCCAACCTGTTCGCCAGCGTGGCGTCGGGCGTGTGCGCCCTGTGGGGCTGGCGTCACGGCGGGGCTAACAGTGCCGTGATCAATATGCTCCAGCGCATCCACGATGAGCAGATTCCGCTGGACAAGTTCATCGCGCTCGTGCATGAGAAGAAAGAAAAGATGATGGGCTTCGGCCACGCGGTCTACAAGAGCCGCGACCCCCGCGCCGAAATCCTCAAGGTCGTCGCCGACCGCATCCTCGGCAAGCTCAAGATCAAGGATCCCTTGCTGGACATCGCCCGCAGCCTCGAGGAAATCGCCCTTCGCGATCCCTACTTCATCGATCGCAACCTCTACCCGAACGTCGACTTCTTCTCCGGCATCATCCTCCGGGCCATCGGCATCCCGCTGAATATGTTCCCGGTCATCTTCGCCATCGGCCGCATGCCCGGGTGGATCGCCCACTACCGCGAACAGCACAATTCCGACGACGACCGCATCATGCGCCCCCGGCAGATCTACACCGGACCGACCCAGCGCGACTACACCCCGCTGACTCAGCGCGGCTGATCGCCGCCGTGTTGGTGCCCCGGGCCGGCGTCTCTGGGTTGTCGCACGTCCCGGCGCGGAGCCTGCCGACTGAAATCCGTCCGAGAAGGCGGGGAAACCCTGGCCGCCCGACCACAGCAATCGGAAAGCCGGTTGTCTGGCTATACTGTTTCAGGCCGGACGCCGGGCCGCGGCACGTCTTGGCGGGTATCAGGGAAACCGGCCGGAACCGCGATCGGACGCGGGAGGTTGCATGGAGCCGCCGATTGTTTTTGTGTCGGTCGAGTACGGCCTGGCGTACGGTCGAGCGGTCGCCCGCGGCGTGCTGGATGTCGCCCGGCCGACCTATGGTTGGTCGCTGTCCCTGCCGCATCCCAGCCAGTTGCTCGCGGAAATCGAGCGGATGAACCCCGCGGGCGCGATCATCCAGGCTGTGGATCACGCCGCCGTCGAACTGCTCACCGGTCGCGGCATCGCCGCTGTCAACGTCGCCGACAACACTGCCGACCACCCCTTTCCCTGCGTCTTCAGCGACCATCTGGCCATTGGCGCCAGGGCGGCGGAGCACATGCTGGCCCGCGGGCTGCGCCGTTTCGCCTTCTGCGGGCCCCGCGAGGACTGGTACGGCAACCAGCGACGCCTGGGCTTCGAGCAGGCCCTGCGCCGCGCGGGTGCCTGCGCGCCCCTCGCCGTCCTGCAACCGGCCAATCAGGGACTTTACTTCAACGAACTTCTGCCCTGGCTGGCGAGCCTGCCCCGTCCGGTGGGCATGCTGGTCGCCAACGACCACTGGGCTACTGTTGTGGTGGAAGGGGCCCGCCACCAGCGGCTGCGCGTGCCCGAAGACATCGCGATCGTCGGCGTCGACAACGACGAACTGCTGTGCGAAAGCGCCCTCGTGCCCGTCTCAAGCGTCGCGGTGGACGGCAAGCGCGTCGGCCGGGTCGCCGCGGAGCTTCTGGCCCGACTGCTGGCTGGCGACCGCGACGTGCCGCGGCTGACGCGCGTCCCGCCGCTCGACGTCGTCGCCCGCCAATCCACGGATCTGCTGGCCGTCGAAGACGCCGCCATCGTCGAGGCCATCCGCTACATCCGTCAGCACGTCGCCGAACCGATCACCGTCGAGAGCATCCTCGATCACATGACCATCTCCCGCCGCCAACTGGAGAAGCGCTTTCGGCAGGTTCTCGGCCGCTCGCCGGCCTCGGAGATACGCCGCCTTCGCGTCGAGCGGGCCCGCGAACTGATGATGGGGTCCGATCGGCCGCTGAGCGAAATCGCCCGCTTGAGCGGCTTCAATGATGTCTCGATCCTGGGCAAGGCGTTCCGACGTGAAACGGGCCTGACGCCGTCGGCTTACCGTCTTCGCCACTCCGGCCGCGCGTGAACGACCGCGACCGCTGGCTGCGCCAAACTGCCTCAGCCGCCCACCAGCCGGCAGACGCGCCGCTTGCCTACCTTCAACACGTGCTCGCCGGTCAACTGAACCTCGACCTGCGGGTCGACAAGCCGTTGACCATCCAGCGAGACCCCGCCCTGCTGCACCAGGCGGCGGCCGTCGGAATTCGACGAGGCGAAACCCACTTCGACCAGCAGGTTCAGCAGACCGATGCGCGAGCCAGGCACGACGTGCGTGGGCAGGTCGGCGGGTAGTTCGTGCTCGCTGAAACGACGACGAAACTCTTCGCTTGCGGCGTTGGCGCATTTCAGATCATGGAACGCCTCGACCACGAACCGCGCGAGAATGTCCTTGGCCTGCCGCGGGTGCGTGACTCGCGGGTCCGTCAGACTCTGGATGCGCGGCAAGGGAAGGTCCGTCAGCAATTCGAAATAGTTGGGCATCAGCTCGTCGGGAATGCTCATGAGCTTGCCGAACATGTCGTCCGGCTCGTCATGCACGCCCACATAGTTGCCCTTGCTCTTGCTCATCTTCTCCCTGCCGTCCAGACCCACCAGGATCGGCATGACCACCACCACCTGCTTGGCCATGCCGCGCTTGGCCATCAGCTCGCGCCCCACCAGACAGTTGAACGTCTGATCGGTGCCGCCCAGCTCGACGTCAGCCTCGATCGCGATCGAGTCATAGCCCTGCATGATCGGGTACATGAACTCGCTGAGCATGATCTCCGTCTGCTTGCGCATCCGCTGACGGAAATTATCGCGATGCAGCATCTGCTGCACCGTGACCATGCCCGTCAGTTGCAGCACGTCGGCAAACGACAGGGTCGACAACCACTCGCTGTTGCGGCGGATTTCGAGTTTTTCCGGCCGGGTGTCGAGGATGCAGCCGGCCTGCTCAAGATAGGTCTGGGCGTTCTCGGCGATCTGTTGCTCCGACAGCACCGGCCGCGTGCTGTCGCGACCGGTCGGGTCGCCGATGCGGGCCGTGTAATCCCCGATGATGAGCACCGCCGTGTGCCCCATGTCCTGGAACTGGCGCATTTTTCTTAGCACGACGGTATGGCCCAGGTGGATGTCCGGGGCCGTCGGGTCCAGCCCCAGTTTCACGCGCAAAGACCGGCCTTCGCCGAGTTTGCCACGCAGCTCGTCCAGGCTGTAGATCGCCTCGACGCCGCGCTCAAGAGCCTGAACATCGCTGTCAAGCTTCGTGTTCATGGCGAAGATCATATCGTCGCAGTCGGCCGCTCGCACCCGTCGCGCGGCGGCCGACGCGCCCGTCGCACCAGCCGTCAAGACGAGGCCGCCATGTTCCGTTTGCCGCCCGTCGCCGATGGAATCGTGAGTGATCGTTGCAGATACAACGCTGTTGCATGTCCCGGCGGGATTGCTAGGCTTGTCACGCGATAGTGTCTTCTTCACGGCATCTTCGATGGTTTCGAAGATATCCGCGGTTGGTAGTTTCAAGTTCGACGATTACGGGGTGGGCCGATGCACGGGGTCGTCCGTGAACTTCTTGCCCGGCCTTCTCGACAGCTATCGTCGAAGGGTGTTGACAATCTGCTGGGAGTGTTTTCATGGCTGGCATCGCAACAGCGAAGGAACTGACGGGTCTGGTTGATAAACTGCGTACCGAGCGACGCAAGCACGAGGACGCGATCGCGGAGATTGACGGCGTGTTCGCCGAGCTGGGCATCGCGGACCAAGGGGCCGGTCGAGGCCGTCGCGGCCGCCGGAAAGGCGCCGTGAAGGCGGGCAGGGGCGGGCGCCGGCGCAAGCGCGGCATCTTCAAGCAGACCGCGGAAGAGTCGATTCTCGGCTTCGTCAAGAAGGCCGGCAAGCCCACCACCGCCGAGGTCAACGCGCACTGGCAGGCTGAAGGCCGCGGCGGCAAGGCCGACAACACGCTGACGCGGCTCGTGCAGGCCAAGCAGCTTAAGCGCGTCAAGGACAAGAATGTGCGCGGCAGCCGGTACACGCTCGGGTGATCCGACCCGGACGCTTCAGCGCGTGCACCGACGATTCGTCGCGGGCATCACCCGTTGCATCCAGTTGCGGCCGGTCCGCTGCGGCGCGCCAACGTGCTGCCGAATGCGGCTTAGACGAAAGTAGTTAAGGAGTTCCCTCACCATGCCAGCCAAGACAATGAATGTGGCACTGATCGGGTCCAAGTTCATGGGTCGCACCCACTCCAACGCCTATCTCAAGGCCGCGAAGTTCTTCGACCTGCCTGTCGAGCCGGTGATGCACACCCTCGCCGCCCGCGATCCGAAGAACACCCAGGCTTTCGCCCGGCGCTGGGGCTGGGCCAACTGGACGGTCAACTGGGAGCAGGTCGTCGCTAATCCCTCGATCGGCCTGGTCGACGTGGGCACGCCCAACCATGTGCACAAAGAGCAGACGCTGGCCGCCCTCGAGGCGGGCAAGCATGTGGCTTGTGAAAAGCCGCTGGCCGGCACGCTCGATGACGCCCGCGAGATGGTCAAGGCCGCCAGGAAGGCGTCCAAGTGCAAGACTTTCGTCTGGTACAACTACCGCCGCTGCCCGGCCGTGGCGCTGGCCCGCGAACTGGCGCAGGAAGGACGCTTGGGCCGCATCTACCACGTCCGCGCCGCCTACCTGCAGGACTGGGGCGGGCCCGACACCCCGCTGCTGTGGCGCTTCCAGGCCAAAGTAGCCGGCTCGGGCCCCCACGGTGATCTGAACGCGCACAGCATCGACATGGCCCGTTTCATCACTGGCGATGAATTCACCGAAATCATCGGCGCCCACGGCGAAACCTTCATCAAGGAACGCGACATCGTCGAGAACGCCGGCGGAGAAATCTCCGGCAAGGGCGCCAGGAAGGGCGGCAAGGCCAGGAAGGGCAAGAGCACCGTCGAGGATGCGATGATTTTCATCGCCACCATGAAACGCGGCGCCGTCGCCAGTTTCGACACCTCGCGGCTTTCGACGGGCGACAAGAACCGCAACCGCATCGAGATTCACGGCGACAAGGGTGCCATTCGCTTCAACTTCGAGCGCATGAACGAACTCGAATGGTACGACGCCACACTGCCCCCCAAGCTGCAGGGCTGGTCGACCATCAACGTCACCAGCGGCAACAGCGGCCATCCCTATGCCGCCGCCTGGTGGCCGGACGCGCACGTCATCGGCTATGAACACGGGTTCATCAATATGGCAGCCGACATGTTCATGGTCCTCGGAGGCAAGAAGCCCGTGGCCCCGCTGCCCGACTTCGCCGACGCCTTCGAGACCCAGCGCGTGCTCGAGGCGGCTCTGCTGTGCGCCAAACAGCGCAGCCCGGTGAAACTCAGCGATGTGAAGTAGGCCCCGTCCCGTCCCGTGCCGCCGCCAGCCTGGTTCGCGCGGTCGGACGGTTGACACGGTCGGGATCAGCCCTAAAGTATTCGGTCTGCCTCGCGGCGGGGAACCCTCCGCCGCGGGCCGATCGACCCATGAAGGCCTGCGACAAGCCGGCCCGATGGGGGCGTAGCTCAATTGGTTAGAGCACTGGACTGTCGATCCAGAGGTTGCGGGTTCGAGCCCCGTCGCCCTCGTTCAATGTGATAGCCGCTTTCAGACCCCGTCTTTCGAGGCGGGGTTTATCTTTTCGGCCCGACCCCGACGTGGTCCATGGCAGCCGAGGTACGTCCGCAGCCCCGCTTCGTCACTGCCAGCCAGCAGGCGCCGCAGGAGGCCGCAGAAGGCCCACGGCCGCGGCTCGCAGTCGTCCTTTGGCTCTGCCGCCACATCATCACGAAAGCCCAACCGCTGCCTACACAACTCCGCCAGCGCCGCCATGCCCTCGCCGCTCGCGGCGCTCAGCTGCAGGGGATGCTCGCGTGTCCGTCCGACGGACTCCTCGGATTCACCGGCAGGCCGTTCGCTCAGCAGGTCGCACTTGTTGCTCACCCACAGGTCAGGCATCCGTGGAAGATCGGCGGCAGCCGGCCAGTCGGTCGCCGGGTCGCGCATCGCCACCAGCACGTCCGCTTCCTCCAGCACCGAGGCCGTCAGGGCGATCGCCTGCCGCTCGATCGGATCCGCCGCATCGCCTTCGCTGCGCACGCCGGCCGTGTCGCACCAGCGCACCACAAGCCCCAGGCCCTGTACGTCTGACGTCAAGGTCGCCAGACCCGCCACCCAGTCGCGCGTCGTGCCGGGCAGGTCGGCCACCAGGCTGGCCTGCCGTCCCAGCATGCGGTTGGTCAGCGTGCTCTTGCCGACGTTCGGCCGGCCGACGACCGCCACTGTGGCCGGCTCGATCAGCCTGTCGAGCACGTCGCTGCGCCGCAGGATGTCCTGGCTGGACTCGCGCTGCGAGGCGGCCAGGTCAAGCCACGCCGTCCAGGCCCGTGGCTGATCGAGCAGACGATCCACCGCGCCCGGACTCGTCGCCCGGCCCAGCAGCGCCAGCGCGTCGGCCTCGAGGTCGCAGCCGGCTTCAGGAAACAGCGTGCGGGCCGGCAGGGCGTTGGTCGCCACCGCGCCGGCCGCGACAAGCTCCTCCAGCAGCCGCCGCACCACACGCTTGCCGCCGTGGGCCATTAGCTGCACCCAGTCGTCGCGCAGGGCGACGGCCAGGCCTTCATCAATGTCGCCGAAGCTTGCCAGCCGCACCGCTGCCTCGGGCCAGTCGTCGCGTCTGGTCAGCCGCCGCAGATGATCGACCGCTCCCGCGCCCTGCAACTGCACCAGCGCGATCGCTCCGGCCGCGGGCGCGGTGGTCACCTGCACCGATACCGGTCCGCCCGTGTTCGTCGACGAGGCGTTCATGGCGTCGGACGCCGCTCCCACGGGCTGTACGCCGGCTGCAACGGTCTGCCCGTCGGATAGTTGATGATCTGCACAAGGGCCGCCGCCGCGACGATGGCCAGGGCGACCCACGCACCGGTTATGAGCATCGCCATGAGACCGAACATGACTATGCCCTCGCATAAAGCCCACAGCATCAGGTTGCCGCTGGTGTATGCCCCGGGCGTGATCGCGTGGTCGTGCCAGCCGCGTTTGTAGATCTGTCCGCGCAGAAAGTAACCCAGGGGCACGAGGCTCAGCGCCATGAACGCCGCGATACCCGTCAGGATGCCCGCAAGCTGCGGAGCTTGAGGCGTGGCGTGCCCGCTTCCGACCAGGCCGACGACGATCGCGCCCAGCGCCAGTTCTCCGCCAAGCAGGCCGGCCCACAGCATGCGAGCCGTCAGCAATCCGCGTTTGAGATTGTCAGGCGAGGGATCGGCCATGGCCTTCACCTCATTGCGCATCTCGCGCCGCCCGCATCGCGGCCTCCAGCGTGATCGCCACGCCGCGCAGCGTCAGATCCGGCACGATGCGTTCGACCAGCGGATATTCGGCGAACAGCGCCTCCGCATCGCCGCCGGTGGCAATCACCATCGGATACGCGCCAGCCGCCTCGGCGTACTGCTCGACCAGTTCGCGCACCATGCCGCGCAGGCCGTGGTACACCCCCGACCGCATGGCCTGCGAGGTGTTGTGGCCGACCGCCTCCCGCGGAGCCTCAAAGCGCACGGCCGGAAGCTGGGCCGTCTGCTGCCGCAGACTGTCGAGCATGAGCTGAGCGCCGGGGCCGATCGCCCCCCCGTGGAACGTGCCCGCGCCGTCGATGAAGTCGATGGTGATGGCCGTGCCCGCGTCGACCACCACGCACGCCTGCTTGAGCGTGTCATATGCAGCCGCGCCGTTCAGCAGCCGGTCGTCGCCGACGTGCGTGCCTTCGTCGACCTGTCGGCCGATGGGCACGTTCATGTCCTGCTCGATGCGCAGCACGGTAGCGACGCCCGCGCCGCGCAGGATCCGCGTCACCGTCGCGTCCAGGGCCGGTTTGACCGACGCCAGCACCGCCGGGGCGAACTCCCGATCCAGCAGCGGCCGGGCCAGCTCCGCCGCGATCGCGGGAAGCTTCGTTTCAAGCTCGTCGTTGGGCACGGCCGTCCGCTCGATCAGTTCGCCGCTGACGTAACAGCCCAGGGCTGTCCGCGTGTTGCCGATGCTCACCGCCAGCAGACTGACGGACAGAGGTTCGCTCATGGCTGCACGTCCTTTCCGTATCCGGTCAGCTTCGGCAGGTCGGCGCCTGGGGTCGGTCGAGCCATGGACCGCCACGGATCCGGGTCAGGTCATTCATTTTCCGGGGCGACGCGGTACTCCACCTCAGCCACACCCGGCCCGTGTTGGACACGTTCGGCCGCGTCGTCCATCTCCGCCAGCTTCGCCCAGCACGCTTCCAGAAGCTCCTGCGTCCCCAGGTTCATCGCACTGCTGATGACCCGTGGCCGCACGCCCAGGTGCTGCTCGAACAGGTCCGCTGCCGCCTCGCCGTCGCCCGCCCGCCCGCCCAGCAGATCCAGCTTGGTCAGCACCACCAGCTCGGGTTTGGCCGCAAGCTGCGGCGAATACTGGGCCAGTTCCCGCCGAATGACATGATAGTTGGTCACCGGGTCCGAACCATCGCCCGGCTCGATCTCAAGAAGATGCACCAGCAGCCGGGTCCGCTCGATGTGCCGCAGGAACCGCGTCCCCAGGCCGCTGCCGGCATGGGCCCCCTCGATCAGGCCGGGAATGTCGGCGATCACCACGCGACGGTGGCCGGGCAGCTCGGCGATGCCGAGGTTCGGCTCCAGGGTGGTGAAGGGATAGTCCGCCACCCGCGGCCGGGCGTGGGACAGTTTGCTCAGTAGCGTGCTCTTACCGGCATTGGGCTTGCCGAGCAGGCCGACGTCGGCGATGAGCTTCAGCTCCAGGCGCAGCGTGCGCTGCTCGCCCGGCTCGCCGGGGGTGAACTGACGCGGGGTCTGGTTGGTCGGCGACTTGAAGTGCTCATTGCCGAACCCGCCGCGACCGCCGCGGGCGATGAGCACGCGCTTGTGCAAGGCGTCCAGGTCGGCCAGCAGCTCGCCTGTATCGTCGTCATAGATGAGCGTGCCCGCCGGCACCTGGATGGACAGATCCTGTCCATCTTTGCCGTGCTTCTGTTTCGAACTGCCCGGCTCGCCGGGTTCGGCCCGCCAATGGTGGCGTCCTGCCAGATCAAGCAGCGTGTCCACGCCCGGCGTGGCGACCAGGTAGACGCTGCCGCCGTTGCCGCCATCACCGCCGCTGGGCCCGCCCTTGGGGATGTACTTCTCCCGGCGAAAGCTCACGTGGCCGTCGCCGCCGCGCCCGCTGCTGACAAAGATCGTCGCCTGATCGACCAGCACCGCCAGCCTCCGCCGCATGTCCGCCAGGCCCCTTGAGGGCCGATACCGCCGGGCGCGCCAGACTCCTTGCGCCCGCGAGGTGCAAGAGGCGTATGCCCATCCACCGCTCGAAAGAAAACGGGCGCCCCAACAGACGCCCGCCAGTCATCGTATCGAATTTGAATACGCCGCCACCCGCGAGCCGTCCGACGGGGCCGTCGTGGTCGACCGGGCTCAGTTGGCCGGGCGAACATGCACGCGCCGGCCCTGGAACTCGACCACGCCGTCGGCCATCGCGAAAAGCGTATCGTCCTTGGCGCGGGCCACCTGATAGCCGGGCTTGAAGGGCGTGCCGCACTGGCGGACGAGGATCGTGCCGGTGGTCACCGCCTGGCCGCCGTAGCGCTTGATGCCGCGGTACTGCGGGTTCGAGTCGCGGCCGTTCTTCGAGCTGCCCTGTCCCTTCTTGTGCGCCATGGCCCAATCCTTGTCTGCTCTAAGTCCATCGGGGCCGATCGAACCGCCTCACGGATCCCATGCGTCATCGATCGCCCCGGACTCGGGGTGAGCCCCATAGTGTAATCCCGTTGGCCGTCTGTTGGCAACCACCGCCTTGAAAAATCCCGCCTGACGCCCGCGAGGCTGGGTCCGTCGGCACCGTTGACCTGGTACAAGGTGGTTGACTTGAACTGCCATAAGTCGTAGCATCCAGGAGAGCGACGGGTAAGTCCGATGACCCCGATGACCCCGTCGTCCGTGGAAACGCAGGCCTTTCTTGATCCGTTTTCAATCCCAACCCAACCCAACTCTCCACCAACCTGATTAGGGGGACATCCCATGAAAAGACTGCTGAACCTTGGCCTTGCACTCGCGCTGGCCGCGCTGTTGAGCACCGGCTGCACCTATGAGCGCAAGACCACCACCGCGGCCGCGCCCTCCGAGCCGGCGAAGACCAGCTCGTGGCCCGGGTCGTACAGCGATGGGCGGATGTGGACCGCCATGGCCTTCCCGACCGGCAAAGCCGCGACCAGTGTGGTCGGCATCGAAAAGGGCATGCCTGGCGAGGTCCGCCTCGGCGAGCCGTTCACCTACAAGATCAAGGCCACCAACCTCACCGGGCAGGGCCTGAACAACGTCGTGATTACCGATAAGCCTGGTGACAACTTCCGCCTCGACAGCTCGACGCCCGCCGCCACCAAGGCCGGCGACGGCAGCCTGAGCTGGAACCTGGGAGACCTCAAGGCCGGCGAAAGCCGGACCATCGAAGTCACCGGCTCGGCCGCCAGCGAGGGCACCGTGGCCATCTGCACCACCGTCAGCTATATGCCGACGCTCTGCGCGTCGACGGTGGTGACCCAGCCCGAGCTGATGATCGCCAAGGCCGGCCCCGCCGAGGTGCTCAAGTGCGATCCGATCACCTACCGCTACACGGTAAGCAACCCCGGCAGCGGTTCGGTCAGCGGTGTGAGCGTGACCGACAAGCTGGCGTCGGGCCTGACCACGATGGACGGCCAGGGCACGGTGACGTTCGACGTCGGCCTGCTTGAGCCGGGCCAGACCCGCGCCTTCGAGGTGAAGGTCAAGGCCGACAAGGCCGGCACCTACGCCAGCGGCGCCCGGGTCGCGTCGGGCAGCCTGGCGGCGACGGCTGACGAAGTCCGCACCGTGGTCCGTGAGCCGATGCTCAGCGTCAAACTCACCGGTACGGCGGAGCAGTACATCGGCCGCACGTCCGACTACACCGTGGTGGTCACCAACACCGGCGACGGCGTGGCCCGCGACGCGGTGCTCGAAGTGGCCGTGGCTGGTGGCGGACGCATCACCCAGGCCAGCGACGGGGCGACGGCCACCGACGGCAAGCTGACTTACAGCCTCGGCGATCTGGCGCCCAAGGGCAGCTTCACCGCCCGCCTGGTCTACAGCAACGGCCAACCCGGCACCGTCAAGGCCGCCGCCACCGCCCGCGCCTACTGCGCCGCGGCCGCATCGGACATGGCGAGCACCGAATACGTGGGCATTCCCGCCATCCTCCTTGAGGTGGTCGACGTTGATGATCCCGTGGCCGTGGGCACCAATACCACTTACGTGATCACTGCGACCAACCAGGGCTCGGCCCCGGCGACGGGGGTGGCCATCACCGCCCAGCTTGAAGAGTCGATGCAGTTCGTCGCGGCCGCGGGTGCGACCACCGGATCGGCTGCCGGCAACAAGATCACCTTCCAGCCGCTGCCCACCCTGGGCGTGGGCCAGAAGGCCACCTGGCAGTTGACCGCCAAGGCCGTCGAAGCCGACGACCACCGCATCCGGGTCACCATGACCTCGGATCAGTTGCAGCGGCCGGTGGAGGAGACCGAAGCGACGAACCTGTACGAATAAGTCAGGGCGTCGCAGCCTCGTACCACCCTCAGCGTCCGGCTCTGCCCGGGGTTGCGGGGCGGCAGAGGGATCGAATGCTTGAGACAACCCACCAGGGCGCGGCCAACCGGCCGCGCCCTTTCCATTGCGCCGCATGCGCCGTGAGAGTTCAGGGCGCCGCCGCAACCGCATGCAGGCGATCTACACGCGGACGCCAGCCGCACTCGCGCTCGATCACGCTCAGGTCCACCAGCCGATCGATCTGATTGACCGGGCATCGAAGTTGAGCGTCGCGATACCAGCGCTCGATGATCTGGGGGATGGGCAGGTTGATGGTCGGGTCGCCAGCCGCCGGGAAGTAGATGCGAAACCCCGGCAGATCGCTTCGGAGGATCGCTGCCATCAGGTCGGCCGCATCCTCATACCGCAGGCAGGTGAAGGCCTCATCCAGCCGCTGCCACCCCGGTGGCTGCGTGGACGGATGGCGTTGCAGGTGCCGCAGATCGTCGGCGTCGATCAGCCACGGCAGGCGCAGGGCCACGCCTGAGCCGCCGGTGTGGCGGATCAGATGTTCGAGCATCTGCTCGCCAAAGTGTTTGCTCAGGGCGTAGACATTGCCGGGATTGGCCGGCAGGCTCCCGTCGGCCGGCAGGTAGGGCAGGCCGGCGTGGGCCTGCGGATCCTGCGAGGTGCGCCATCCGGCCGTCACCTGCACCGAGCTGGCGAAAATCAACCGCGGCACGCGGGCCTTGACCGCCGCGTGAAACACCGCCATGTTCAGATGCATGTTGTCCGAAAAGACCTCGACCGCCTGGGCATCGCTCTGCACACTGGGGTGGTTGGCCAGGTGGATCACGGCTGCGGCGCCGCCGAAGAGCTCGACCACGCGGTTCTCGGGCATCTGACGCAGGTCCAGCCGATGCAGTTCGACGCCGGCGACACCTGCCCCCGCCGCCTGACGATCGATGCCCACGAGCTCGATTCCGTCGGCCGCCAGCCGTTCACAAACCCGCTGGCCCAGCTTGCCGGTGGCACCGGTCACAACGATCCGTGGTGGCATCGCAGTGCCCTCCAATGGCGGCCGGTTGGCGGCCGGTGGTCACTTGCGTGGCCGGCCCGCCGCCCGCCGGAGCCCGATCGGCCCGTACGCGGACGCCGGAAGGCGGATTGTAGGTCGGTCGGGCCGTTCTGTCCGCCTGTGAGCCGGCCTGGCAGCCCCGCGCTGCCGCCGCTTAACCCGGCGGGCCGCATACGCCCGTTCCGCGAATCATGAGGGTCGCCACTTGCAGCGGATAGCCGCGACTTTTAGACTAACTCCAGTTTGGAGTCCTTCGCCTCGCGGCCGCAGCCGTGCCCGGCGGCTCCTTCCCGGTTCCAGCCCGGTGTCTCGCAAGCTCGAGGATTTGGCTCGAGGGTTGAAGGATGGCCTTCGTCCTCCCACCATGACGCGGCTGGCGTCGACCCCGCACCGAACGCACCCGTTGACCCACAGCGAAGGAGACGTTCCCTTGGTCGGTCGGCAATTTCACCGTCTCTGGTCCATGCTCGTCGTTCTGATGGTCTGCCTGGTCACCGGCCCGGCTCTGGCTGATGAAGGCGACCTCACCGACCTGCAACTGTTCTCCCAGGGTGTCACGCTTTATCAGAACACCCAGTACGCCCAGGCCCTTGCAGTCCTCCGCGACGTCGATCCCATGCAGCTCAACGGCCAGCAGCGCGTGCTGCTGTACCAGACGCTTCAGGACATCGACCGTCGTCTGAGCGCGGCAGCGCAGGCGGATGCCGACGCCGCATCGATCGAGTCCATCGAGCCGGCCGAAGTCTCGATCCCCGACGTGGGGGCTCTGCCGGCCCAGGTCATCGAGACGCCGGTCGAGGCTGCGCCATCGGCCGCGGCCCAGGACGTGACGCCGCCGGCCCAGCCGACGCTGCTGGGCGCCGTCGAAGTCATCCCCGTCCAGCCGCGGTCGGTCGACGCGCCGCGGACTGACGCATCGGCGTCCGAGACGCTTACCACGGTGGCGGAGGTGTCCGACGCCGGGCCGGCGCAAGCTGATGACCTGCTGGCGCGCATGCGTGTGGTTTACGCCCAGCAGAAGGTTGCCGAAGCCCAAGCCGCTGAACGCGAGGGCCAGTACCGACTGGCTGAGGAGCTGTATCAGCAGGCCCTGTCTCTGGACCCGTCCAGCCAAGCCGCCAGCGCGGGTCGGACGGCCGCAGCCGCCAAGGCCCAGCAGATGAGCGCCCCCGCCTCCCTGCTCGAACAGCAGCAGTTCAACCGTAGCCTCGGCGCGGAAATGACCATGGCGGAGTTTCGTCAGGCGATGAACCAGGCCGCCGAGCAGCTCAAGGCCCGCAACTTCGCCGCCGCCTCCGAACAGGTGGCCCAGGCCAAGGTCCTGCTCGACCGCAACCAGCGCTTCGTGCCCGTCAGCCAATACAAGCAGCTGCGTGAGCAGGCGGTCATGCTCGGCGCCAAGATCGCGGACGAGGAACAACTGGCCCGCGCCGAACTCGAAGAACAGATCATCAAGCAGCGTGAGAAGGACTCCGAGCAGCGCCGCCTCGAAGCCATCACTCAGACCGACCGCGACGTGCAGCGCCTGCTCCGCCGCGCCCTCGACCTGCAGCGCGAACTCAAATACGACGAGGCCCTGCAGATCCTCGACCAGGCCCTGTTCCTGGATCCCAACAATCCCGCCACACAGATGATGAAGGAGACCATCGAGGACAACCGCATCTACGTGCAATACCGCAAGCTCGAGCGGCAGCGCGGCCTGCAGCGGGCGGAACTGAGCATCCAGAACTACGACGCCACCATCCCCATCACCGAACTGGTCACCTACCCCAGCGACTGGCCGGTGCTCACGGCCCGGCGGCTGAGCGCCGTCGACCGCTTCGCCGGCGAGAGTGAAATCAACCGCCGCGTCGCCGGCCAGCTGAAGCAGACCATCCCGGTCAACTTCGAGTCCGCCCGCTTCGACCGCGTCATCACCTACCTGCGCAACACCACCGGCCTGAGCTTCTACGTCAACTGGGCGGCCCTGGCCGAAGTCGGCGTCGAGCCCGACATGCCCGTCACCCTCCAGCTCGAAAACGTGTCGGTCGAGCGGGCCCTTGACCTGATTCTCGACCAGGTGTCGGTGTTCAGCCCGATCGACCCGGTCGAGTCGTCGGTGATCGACGGCATCGTCACCATCTCGACGAGGTCCAACCTCACCCGCGCCACCGAAATCCGCACCTACGACATCCGCGACCTGCTGGTGCGCGTGCCTTCGTTCACCGAGGCGCCGGAGTTCGATCTCAGCTCGATCCTCAGCGACGAGGAGGGCTTCAGCGTCGAATCCACCGACGAAGAGGAGTTGCCCGATCGCGAGGAGCTGGTGGCGAACATCACGGACCTGATTCAGGAGACCGTCGGCCGCCAGGACGAATGGGCGGCCTTTGGCGGCAGCCAGAGCTCGCTGCGCGAACTGGACGGCAACCTCATCGTCCGCACCACCCCGCAGAACCACCGGGCCCTCATCGACCTGCTCGGCCAGTTGCGCGAATCCAACGCCATGCAGATCCACGTCGAGGGCCGCTTCCTGCTGGTCGATCACAACTTCCTCGAGGAAGTCGGCATCGACGTGGATGTCGCCTATGACCTGGCCGATCCGTGGTCGGGCATCGGCTTTGCGCAGCAGTCGGCCGCCATCGCCTCCAAGAGCGCGATCGAGAACACGGGCATCAATGGCTCGTTCAGCGATCCCGAAGCACTGGTCGACCCGGTGACCTTCGCCCGCCAGCGGGCCATGTCCTTCAGCTTCGGCTACATGGACGACCTGCAGCTTTCCGTGGTCGTCAATGCCACCCAGGCCAACCGCCGGGCCCTGTCCCTGACCGCGCCGCGCATCACCTTCCTCAACGGCCAGCGGGCTTATGTCGTGGTGGCCACGCAGACCTCGTTCGTCAGTGAGCTCGATGCTGTGTCCGACACCGGCGGCTTCGACCAGACTCTCGACGTGGTCAACAGCGGCGTGATTCTCGACGTCGAGGGCACCGTCAGCGCCGACCGACGCTATGTGACGCTGACCCTGCGCCCGAGCCTGGGCACCCTCGCCCGCCTGCGCACCCTGACCCAGACCAGCTTCATCACCGGCACCGATCCCCAGGGCAACCAGCAGATTCTGGGCACCTCCACCGCCGACCTGGAACTGCCCGAACTCGAAGTCACGCAGGTCAAGACCACCGTCCACGTGCCCGACCGCGGTACGCTGCTGCTTGGCGGTCAGCGCCTCGTGGCTGACGTGGAGGTGCGGGCCGGCGTGCCGGTCCTCTCCAAGGTGCCCATCCTCAACCGCCTGTTCACCAACGAGACGGAAATCAAGGACGAACGCACCCTCCTGATCCTCGTCAAGCCGACGATCATCATCCAGGACGAGATGGAAGAGGAACTGTACCCGGGCCTGCTCAGCGACCCGCAGCAGTACAACCTCGGCCAGACGTTCTGAGTGTGCCCCCACAGTCGATCCAGACGCTCACCGCCGCGGCTCAACCCGCGGCGGTTTTTTTCGGGAGGGGTCGAAGTGCCGATATGCCGTATCGCCTCAGGCCGGCCGCAAGGCTCGGGTATGGTGCCTGACGACGGGCGTGCCCGGTCCCGACACCCCTCACAACCCCAGCACGTCGCGCATCGTGTAGCGTCCCGGCTTGCGCCCCGCCAGCCACGCGGCCGCACGCAGCGCCCCGCGGGCGAACACATCGCGCGTGCTGGCGAGGTGGCCGATCTGAATCTCCTCGCCCAGCGTCGCGTAATGCACCATGTGCCGGCCCACGACATCGCCCAGGCGCAGGGCGTGCATGCCGATCTCGCCGCGCCGCCGCCTGGCTTCACTGCCCGCGCGCCCGTGGACCACATCGCCGCCGATCGTCTTGCCCGTCGCCTCGCAGATGGCCTGCGCCAGCGCCAGGGCGGTGCCCGACGGTGCATCCTGCTTGAAACGATGGTGGGCTTCGACAATCTCGATGTCGTAGTCGTCGCCGAGCCTGGCCGCCACGTCGCCGACCAGGGCCAGTAGAAGATTGACCCCCAGGCTCATGTTGGCCGCCTGAAGCACGGGAATGACCCGGCCCGCCTCGTCGATCGCCTTCTGATCCGCTTCGCCCAGGCCGGTCGTGCCGATCACCAGGGCGCAGCCCGCCTCGCGGCACGCGGCCAGGATCGCCCGTGCGCCTGCGGGCACGGAGAAGTCGATGGCCACCTGCGCCCCTGCCGGCAGGTCGTCGCCGACCACCACGCCCAGCGCGCCGACGCCCGCCAGTTCGCCCGCGTCCTTGCCCAGATCCGGATGACCCGCCGCCTCCAGAGTGCCCACCAGCGTCAGGCCGTCCGTCTCGCCCGCCAAGGCGGTCAGCCGTCGGCCCATGCGACCGGCCGCGCCGTGAATCACCAGTCTCGCTGTCCTGCTCATGTCTTGTCCCTGGTTCGGCTGTGGGCCGGGCAAGTCACCGGGCGGTCCGTCGGCGGGGGCCCGGGCTGCTCGTAGTAGTCGTGCGTCGGCCGTTCGGCCAGAATCTGTTCCTTGCCCCAGTCCGCCACCTTGCGGAACTGCTCGGACCTGATGAACGTCTCGAAGGCCGTCCGATCCGCCCAGTCCGAGACGATCAGGTACCGCTCAGCCTGCCCCACCTCGCGGTACAGCCGCGTGCGTCGGTGACCGGGCATGGCATCCATGGCCTTGAGCACCGCCGCGAAGACGTCCTCGAAGGCCTGGGCCTTGCCCGGCAGCACCGTGTAGTTCATGCCGATGGTGATCACGAGCGTCCTCTGGCGGCCATGGGGCGTCGGTGGCGGCGGGGCGTCACGATACGGGCCCTGGCCGGCGACGGCAACCATCGCGCGCAGGCAAACCCGCGCCGCAGAGCTGGGTGGCCCCAGCCCCGCGGGCAACTGGCCATGATCCGCGGCTTTACCCTATAATGGCCGCTCACAGGCGTTTGCGCTGATGCGTGGATCCGCCGATACAGCCTCACGAAGACGGCCTCGGCCAGCTTCACCCCGGCCGGCTGCCGTCCCCGCACGCGGGCCCGCGCCGCCGGCCCGACCCCGCAATCCTTCAGACGCGAGCACGTAGCCGATGGCCATGCGCTTTTTCAAAAAGGACGATTCAAGCCCCGACCCGGCGGCCAGGTCGGACGCGGCGTTCGAACGGGATGCGGCCAAGGCCCGCAAGTTCTTCGAGCATGCCGAGTCGATGGCCGACCGGCGGTCGTATGACTACGCGATCAAACTCTACATCAACGGTCTGCGGCACGACCCGGACAACATGCCCAAGCACGAGGCCCTGCGCGATGTGGCCATGCGCTACAAGGCCTCGGGCGGCAAGCCGGCCGGGCTCAAGGAACGCAGGTTCGAGTCGCTGGGCAAAGACCCGATCAGCAAGATGCTCGATGCCGAGAAGATCTGGGCCAAGGATGTCGGCAACGTCCAGGCCATGATGGACGTCATGGAACGGGCCGTCGAAGCCGACCAGGCCCTGCCCGTGCTGCATCTGGGCGAGTTCGCCCAATGGGTGGGCAAACTGGCGCTGGAGTTCGCCCGCGGGCAGAAGAAGACAGGCCTCAACGACTACCTGCATCTGCGCGACCTGTTCGCGGCCGTCGGCGCATTTGAGGAGGCCATCACCGCCTGCCAGCTCGCCCTGAGCCTCAAGCCCAACGACCCCAACCTCCTGCAGGAGCTCAAGAACCTCGAAACCCAGGCCCACCTGCACCAGGACGCCTTCACCAATGCCGGCCAGGCGGGCGGCTTCCGCGCCATGGTCAAGGACATGGACAAGCAGGTCGAGCTCGAGCAGGATAGCGCGATCACCCGCAACGTCAGCCAGAAGGATCAGATCATCGAGCGCCGCCGCGGCGAGCTGGCCGAGGAGCCCGACAACGTCGAACGCATCGAGCGCCTGGCCAGGGCGCTGCTGGATAAGGGCGGCGACGACCTGGAAACCGAGGCCCTGCAGCTTCTGAAAGACGGCTACGAGCGCACCGGGGATTACCGACTGCGGATCACCTGGGGCGATCTGCTGATCCGCCAGACGCAGGGCCGGATGCGCGTCCTGCGCAAGAAGGCCGAGGCGGGCGACGCCGCCGCGGCCGAGCAGCTCAGGCAGACGCGCGCCAAGCTGCTCAAATTCGAGCTTCAGGAGTTCACCGAACGGGCCGCGAAGTATCCCACCGACATGGGCATGAAGTTCCAGCTCGGAAAGCGGCTGGTGCAGGTCGGCCAGCACGACGACGCCATCGCCGTCTTCCAGGAAGCGCGCAACGACGGCAAGTATCGCGTGCAGTCGCTGCTGTACCTGGGCATCTGCTACAAGGAGCAGGCCTGGTACGACGAGGCGATCGAAACGCTGCGTGACGGCCTGGAGCGCCACGAGATCGAGGACGACGCCACGGGGCTGGAATTGCAGTACCGCCTCATGGACGCGCTCGAGGCCTCGGCCCGCGAAAGCAAAGATGTCGAGCAGGCCAAGGAGGCCCAGAAGATCGCCTCCAAAATCCTTCGTACCGACATCAGGTTCCGCGACATCAAGCAGCGCATGGACGCCATCCGCGGCCTCGTGAGCGAACTGGGCGACGGCGCCTGATGCGCATCCCCGCATTGCCGGGCTTTGTCTTCCCATGCCCAACCTTGCCGTCATCCCCGCCCGCTACAGCTCGACGCGCTTTCCCGGCAAGCCGCTGGCCGATACGACCGGCAAGCCGCTGATCCAGCACGTCGTCGAGCAGGTGCGCCAGGCGAAATCCGTCGGCCGCATCATCGTCGCCACCGATGACGCGCGAATCTTCGATGCCGTCCGCAAGTTCGGCGCTCAAGCGATGATGACCCGCGACGACCACCCCAACGGCACCAGCCGCATCGCCGAGGTGGTCCAGATGCTCGACCGTGACCTGTCCGACGACGCGCTCATCGTCAATGTGCAGGGCGACGAACCGGAGATCGAGCCGCGCGTGATCGACGAACTGGTGGCCGGCCTCGAAGCCAAGCCCGACGCCGACATGGCCACCCTCGCCGCCGACTTCGCTCCCGACGAAGACCCGGCCGATCCCAACATCGTCAAGCTCATCGTCGATCAGCGCGGCTGCGCGATGTACTTCTCACGCTCATTGATCCCTTTCGACCGCGACAGGCAGGGCGTGCGGCCAATGAAGCATCCGGGCCTTTACGCCTACCGTCGCGCGTTCCTGCTGCACTACGTCACGCTCCCGCCCACGCCGCTGGAAGAAGCCGAGAAGCTCGAGCAGCTTCGCGCCCTCGAGCACGGCCACAGGATTGCCGTGGTCAAAACCACCGTCCGCCACCACGGCATCGACACGCCGCAGCAGTACGAGGCGTTCGTGCGGCGCGTGCGCGGCGGTTGAAGCGGCCTGACGCCGCCCATTCGGCCGATCTTGAACCCCTCGGGCCGGCATGCTACGTTAGGACATGCCCACCAATCCGAACGCCTTCGAGCGGCCAGCCTCCGATCGCAGCTCTGCTGCCGGCAAGCCGCCCACCCCGCCCGACGATATCCAGTCCCTCCTCGCCGAAGCCGGCCACAAAACTCAGGATTCCGAGTTCTTCAGCCCCATCCCCGAGGGCTACCGCCGCGGGTACCATAAGTACGTCGCGGTTTTCGGCACGGTCATGTCCGGCCTGGGCAAGGGCATCTTCTCCAGTTCGCTGGCCAAACTGCTCAAAGACAAAGGACTGCGCGTCGCCCCCATCAAGATGGAGGGCTACCTCAACATCGACTCGGGCACGCTCAACCCCTACCGCCACGGCGAAGTGTTCGTCCTCGATGACGGCATGGAAACCGACATGGACCTGGGCACCTACGAGCGCATGCTCGACCAGAACCTCACCGGCGACAACTTCGTCACCAGCGGCCAGATCTACCACCGTGTGCTCAGCAAGGAGCGTCACGGCGGGTACCTCGGCCGCGATGTGCAGATGATTCCCCACGTCACCGGCGAAGTGAAATACCAGCTTCGCAGCCTGGCCATGAAGCAGAACGCCGATGTGGTGTTCGTCGAGGTGGGCGGCACGGCCGGCGACTTCGAAAACGGCTTCTACATCGAGGCCCTGCGTCAGCTCGCCTTCGAAGAGGGCGAGGACAGCGTCTGCTTCGTCGCGCTCACCTACGTCATCGAACCGCCCGCGCTGGGCGAGCAGAAGTCCAAGGCCGCGCAACTGGGTCTCAAGAAGCTCATGGAGCTGGGCATTCAGCCGCACATCGTCGCCTGCCGGGCGCAGAACGAGGTGCTCGGCTCGGCCCTGCAGAAGATCGCCATGTTCTCCAACGTGCCGATCCGCCGCGTGTTCTCCATGCACGATCGCGATTCGATCTACACCATTCCCGACGCCATGCGCCAGAGCGGCCTGGACCGCGAAGTGCTCACCATGCTGGATCTGCATGGCCGCGTCGATCAGCGGGCCGAGGACATGGCCCGCGAGAAGTGGGGGGCCTTCGTCCGCCGCCTGGGCGCCGAACGCCCGCATCACGTGCGCATCGGCATCACCGGCAAGTACGCCGCCCTGCGCGACGCCTACGCATCCATCGACAAGGCCCTCGAACACTGCGCCGCCCACCTGGGCGCGAGCCTCGAAACGCGATGGATCGACACGACGGAAATCGAGCCCGCCCAGGCGGCCGGAGCGCTGGAGGGGCTCGATGCCGTCATCGTGCCCGGCGGCTTCGGCTTCCGCGGCACGGAGTCCAAAATCGCCTGCGTGCGCTATTGCCGCGAGAACGCCCTGCCTTACCTTGGGATTTGTCTTGGCTTCCAGATGGCGGTCATCGAGTTCGCCCGCCACGTGTGCGGCCTGAAGGACGCGGGCAGCACCGAGTTCGCCCCCGACTGCCCCAATCCCGTCATCGACATTCTGCCCGAGCAGAAGAAGATCGAGGGCCTGGGCGGCAACATGCGCCTGGGCGGCAAGGACGTGCTGGTCAGCGCCGGCAGTCTAGCGGCCTGGCTTTTCCGCGATGAAGCGCCGCTTCGCCGCGACACGCGCATCGAGTCGTTCACCGTGCGCCGCCGCTTCCGCCACCGCTATGAAGTGGACCCGCGCTACATCGATGTGCTTCAGGACCACGGCCTGGTTTTCTCCGGCCGCCACCCGCAGCACCCGATCATGCAGATTCTCGAACTGCCGCTCAAGGACCACCCGTACTTCATCGGCGGGCAGTTCCACCCCGAGCTGACCAGTCGGCCGCTGCGCCCCTCGCCGATGTTCATGGGCCTGGTCGCCGCCGCCATCCGCCACGCCCAGCCCGACCTCGCCGCCGAGCAGATCTCCACCCGCTGGCTGCCGCGACCCGCCGACCTCGCCCCCGCCCCGCAGCCTGCGGGGGCGTGACGGGCCAGAGCAGGGCATTCAGCCACGGATGAACACAGACAAGCACCGATAGTTGCGAGCGCGCGTCCGGCGTGATTCGCATCGCCGCCCCCGACCAGTGAATGGTTCACCCCATGGCAGACGGCTGTGGCGGCGCTTCGCTCGGCCACAGGCACACAGAAGGACGCTGGCACCCAGCACCAACACCGTCGTCGGTTCCGGGATCGGGTTGCCTTGTCCCGCGCCGGTCAGCGCGGCGATGAAGGGATTGATGTCCTCAGTATTGATCACGCCGTCGCCGTTCAGGTCGTAGGCCGCGGGATTCAGACCATACTTGACCCCGAAGCCGTCGGGATTCGTCAGCGCCAGAATGAAGGGGTTGATGTCCTCGGTGTTGACCAGGCCGTCGCCGTTGAAGTCGCCGGGCAAGGCGCTCAGCACCACGTTGAACATCGACGTCAGTCCCGTGTAGTAGCCGCCGAAGAACGGGACGTCGAGGACGGTTCCCTCGACTGCATTCACCAGCGTCTGCGTGATGTCGGCGAAGTACGCGCCAACCCATGCTCCGCCGTCGGACAGCGGCGTCGGCGGGGTGAAGGCCATGGGTTCGACCGCCGGGTCGACATCCGCGCCGCCCTCGAAAAGATCGGCGGTCATCTCGATTTCGAAGTGGCCCAGGTTCACATCCGGGTCGGCCGAGGTGGAGGACGTGACGGTCGGCTGGGCGTCGGTGACGATGGCGTTGAGCGACAGGTTGATCGCCGGCTCATCGGTGGGCAGGGCGCCGGCCAGCGACAAGGGGTAGGTCTGGGCCACGCCGTCCGCGCCCCAGATCACCAGAGTGTAGTCGCCGGCGATGAACTCGCCCAGATCTGCCGCGTCGGCCGATTCGATCCAGAACTCCAGCCTCCCGGGTTCCTCGACGCCCAGCGCGTACATCTGGCCGCCGGGCGTGGTCAGCGCGCCCCCCACGAGGTTCAACCCTTCGACGCTGACGGACGCCTCGTGAACCAGAGCGCCGCTGGGCGAGGTGCGTGAGCCGACGAGAAACTGGATGCCCTGAGGCTCGGCCGCTGCGCCGGCCTGGGCGACGATGGGCTGAAGCCACAGCGACGTGCGATCGCGGGAACTGAGACTCATGTAGGCAGGCGTCGAGCTGTCGATCGTCAGCGTCAGGCCGTCGCCCAGACTGTGGCTGATGGACGTGGCCGGTGGTGAGGGCGAACGGATCCACTCGGCGTTGGCGGCGTAGTTCATGCCCACTTCGGGCTTGTAGAGCAGATCGCCGACCACCGCCTGCGCCAGCGGCCCGGAGCGCTGGAACCAGACGTCGAGTTCGAAGGTGTACGTGCCCGCCAGCGTCGAGGGGTCCACGTTCAGGCCGAACCAGTTGTTGTAAGCGATGAAGACGTTCGTGTCATAGTCGCGGCCGACGACCGTCGCGCTCAGGCCGTCGATCTGGGTCCAGTCCGCCAGCGACAGGCCGAATTCCATGCCCGCCAGGCCGCCCGGCTCCACCTCGAGGCTGATGGTGACCGTCCGCACCAGCGAGTCGCTGTCGAGCACGGGATCGGCCATGCTGCGCGAGAGCGTGACCGGCCCGCTGTAAGGGATGTGAGTCGAGGGCAGGTCCACGCCGTTCCACCATCCGTCCTCGCCGGGACCGACGCCCGCCGGCTCGACGTTGCGAAATGTCAGCATGGACGCGCCCTGGCTCCAGTAGTGGTAGCTGGGGCGATCGCCCGTCCACATCTCGATGAAACCTTCGGGCAGACTCAGGCGCGAGGTCAGGACCGTCGGGCCGCCGGTTCCTCCCACCAGGCCCCAGTCGATGGAGGATTGGCCGCCGCCCGCCGCCGCGGCGTTGAGCACGTCGCCGCCCGACCAGTAATCCACCTCGCGCGTGCTCCAGATGTTCAGCGACGCCGGGTCCGCGAACGCCGGGGCCGCGAACGCGAACGCCAACACCGTCAGTGCGATGAGGTTCGATCGAACCCATAAGCCGGGAGAAGGCGATGACATGAGGCACCTCGGAGATGGAAAACAGACCAATTGGAACCATGATATCGGTCAGGTCTGCCGCGCCCAGCCCTTCCTGATGGCCTCAGAGCGGTAATGCGCTGGCCGCCGCCCGGTACGGGGGGTGTGGTGTCAAATTGGGTGAGATGTATGCTGCGATGCATGCCACAAGAACTTCGCACCGACATCCTCATCGTGGGCGGCGGCGTGGGTGGTTGCGCGGCCGCGATGGCGGCGACCGCTTTGGGCAGACGGGTGATTCTCACCGAGCCGACGCTGTGGCTGGGCGGACAACTCACGTCGCAGGCCGTGCCGCCGGACGAGCATCCGTGGATCGAGCAGTTCGGCTGCACGCGGCGGTACCGGCAGTTCCGCGACGGTGTGCGACGGTACTACCAGACGAACCACCCGCTGAGCAGTGGGGCGCTGCGCGATCCCTGTCTGAACCCGGGAGCCGGCGGGGTGTCGCGCCTGTGCCATGAGCCGCGGGTCGCCCTGGCGGTGATCGAGCAGATGCTTGCGTATGCACGCACGCGCGGGCTGCTGACCGTGCTGCTGCGTCATGAGCCGGCGGCGGTGGACGTTGACGGCGACCGGGTGTGCAGCGTGACGGTGCAGAGTCTGGAGACGGGCCGGGAGCTGACGATCACGGCTGATTATGTGCTGGACGCGACGGAGCTGGGCGACCTGCTGCCGCTGGCGGGCGTGGAGTACGTCAGCGGCGCGGAGACGCAGCGCGAAACCGGTGAGCCGCACGCGGTGGCCGTTGGCGATGGGCGGATGGCCGGCGCGGGGAACGTGCAGGCGATCACGTGGTGCTTTCCGATGGCGTTCGATCCCCGGCCGGCGGCGGAGATCGGCGACCGGTACATCATCGAGAAGCCCGCGAGTTACGAACGATGGCGCGACGGGGTGCCGAAGATGATCCCGCCTTGGAACGGGCCGCTGCTGCAATGGGACCACTGCACGCCGACGGACGTGTCGCAGGTGCGGCAGCGGGTGCTGTTTCCCGACGAGATCAAACGCGAGGGGCAGTCTTCGCTGTGGGTCTATCGGCGGATCGTGGGGGCCCGGCACTACGACGCGGACAAGGCGCCGTGGGAAGTGACGCTGGTGAACTGGCCGCAGAACGATTACCTCGAAGGCAACCTGATTGATGCGGACGAGGCCGAATACCAGCGGACGATGCACGAGGCGCGGGAGCTGTCGCTGAGCCTGCTTTACTGGATGCAGACGCAGGCGCCGCGCGGTGACGGCGGGGCGGGCTATCCCGGCCTGCACCTGCGCCCGGACATGACGGGCACGGACGACGGCCTGGCGATGTTCCCCTACATCCGCGAGAGCCGGCGGATCAAGGCCCTGTTCACGGTGACGGAGAACCACGTCGGGCTGGTCGCGCGCGGCGGACCGGCCGGCGGCCCCGGCGAAGTGCGCCGGCCGATGGACATCCGGGCTGAACGCTTCGACGACAGCGTGGGCGTAGGCTGCTATCGCATCGACCTGCATCCGTCGACCGACGGGGACAACTACATCGATATTTCCTCGTTGCCATTTCAGATCCCGCTGGGGGCGTTGATCCCGCGGCGCGTGACAAACCTGATCGCCGCGTGCAAGAACATCGGGACGACGCACATCACCAACGGCTGCTACCGCCTGCACCCGGTGGAGTGGAACATCGGCGAGTCGGCGGGGACGCTGGCGGCCTATTGCCTCGAGCACGCATGCCCGCCGCGGGCTGTGCGGGAACAGTCCACACGCCTGCGGGAATTCCAGCAGTGGCTGAGTCAGCACGGCGTGGAACTGGCTTGGCCGGCGACGCATCCGGTTTAACGGTAGTAAATACACATAATCTTTTGTCTCCAACCGTTTGTGTAAAACTGCACAGGCTGGGGTCTGCTTGCCGACAATCATCAAGGGGATCGGGGCACTTCGGGAGGGACGCTTCACACAAGGCCGTCGGCCCACGACGGCTGTCGGGGGCCGGACCGACGCGATGGTGAACGCATGACACAACCTCGCTCGCGGCCAGCAAGCCTTGGCGATCGCCTGGGTGTGCGGCGGATCGTCGACGAGGCCCAGAGCCTCCTGGCTGACAACACGTCTCTGGGCGACCTGGATCAGATTCTCGATGAATTGGGCGGCGACGACAGCAGTCTGACCGAAGCCGACATCGAGGAACTGACGCGCCTCACCGAACTGGCCGCGTCGGTCGGCGCCGACGAACCTGTCGCCGCGGAGCTGTTGCGCCGCGATGGTATGTTTCGACTGTCGGTGACTGATGATGGCATGTCGGTGCTCGGCCGCTTCGAGCCGCCTCGGGCCGGGGGCAAGCCCGTCACCGTTGAGCAGATCGTCGAGATGATGCGCAGTCAGCGCCTGGACCGCGGCATCCAGGTGGACGAGATTCGTGCGGCCGTCAACGCCGCCGCCAACGGCCAGGTGGCCGAGCATGTGGTGGTTGCGCGCGGCCAGGCGCCGGTGGCGGGCAAGCCGGCGACCTATGAACTCTACGTGCGCGATGGCATCGACGCCCAGCCCCAGCGCATCGAACTGCGCGAGCCAACGTGTGAACTGGATCACCCCATGCTGTGCCGCGAAGGCGACCTGGTGCTCCGACGCCGGCCAGCCGAACCCGGCAGACCGGGTTTCGACGTGTTCGGCACGCCGCTCAAGCCGCCGGTCGTCGGGCAACTGCCCATCATGGCCGGACGCCATGTCAGGACCGAGGGGGACGTCTTCTTCGCCCAGACCGCCGGCCAGGTGGTTCTGCAGGCCGGCCACCTGGAGGTCCGCCGCGTCCTGACGCTCACCGAAGACGTCACCCGCCCGCAGGGGCCGGTCCAATTCGACGGCGACATCCACATCCGGGCGGCGGTGCGCAGCGGCGCGGTCGTGCGCGCCACCGGCTCGATCGTGGTGGATGGCGCGGTCGAGGACGCGGAGCTCGAATCGAGCGGCGGGGACATTGTGCTGCGTCACGGCGTGGCTGGCCGGCAACGCGCCAAGATCGTCGCGGCCGGCGACGTCACCACGCGTTTCGCCGAGAATGTGTCGATCATCGCCCAGCGCGATCTGACGGTGCAGAACGGCGCCCTGCACAGCCGGCTGGTGGCGGGCCGGCAGATGTCGATCGTCGCCGGGCGAGGCCAGTTGATAGGCGGCGTGGCGATGGCGGGCGAACGCCTCGAAGCCCGCCAGATCGGCGCGCCCAGCGGGGTGAAGACCGAAGTCCGCGTCGGCCTGGATCGCCAGGCCATGACCCGCCTGGCTGACGTCGAGAACACCCTGGCCGTGCTCACCCAGCGGCTGGAGCAGACCCGCGACCTGGTGCAGCGCATCGAGCGGACCGTCGGCGATCCCGCACGCCTGCCCCGGGAAGATCGCGAAACCTTCCTGCAACTGCGCAAGACTTCACTGGTGTGCGATATCAGACTGCGTCAGGCCCACGAGCAGCGCGACCAGATGCTGGCCGGCTGCGCCGCGTCCGTGTCGGGCACGGTGGATGTCGCCTACGCCTTGATGCCCGGCGTCACGGTGAGCATCGGCTCGGCCGCGTTTCAGGCCGACGAGCCCTTGCGCCGGGTGCGCCTGCAGTTCGATCCCGAAAGCGGCAAGGTCAAGGTGCGGCCGCTGTGACGCGCGACGCATCACCCACAACCCATTGTCCCATCGCGGCCGGGCGATGAAGGGTCGCTTGGATGTCGCACGCCGGCGGTGACGGGCTTGCCTACTGAATCTCGCCGCGCTGCTTGTCGCCTTCGCCGGCGATGTTGCTGCGCATGGACGTGTCGGCCTGGATGTTCTTCATCCGGTAGTAATCCATGATGCCCAGGTTGCCGCTGCGGAACGCCTCGGCCATGGCCCGGGGCACCTCCGCTTCCGCCAGCACCACCAGAGCCCGGTTCTTCTGCACCTCGGCCTTGAACTCCTGCTCCTGGGCCACAGCCATGGCGCGGCGCTTTTCCGCCTCGGCCTGGAAACGGCGCTTGTCGGCCTCGGCCTGGTCGCCCTGCAGCTTCGCGCCGATGTTGTCGCCCACGTCGATGTCGGCGATGTCGATCGACAGGATTGAAAAGGCCGTGCCCGCGTCAAGGCCCTTGGAAAGCACGGTCTTGGAGATCTTGTCGGGATTCTCGAGCACAGCCTTGTGGCTGGCGGCCGAACCGATGGTCGTGACGATGCCTTCACCGACGCGGGCGATGATCGTTTCTTCGGTCGCGCCGCCGATCAGCCGGTCCAGGTTCGCCCGCACGGTGACGCGGGCCCGGGCCTTGAGCTGAATGCCGTCCTGCGCCACCGCGTCGATGGTCTGCCGCCCGCTGCTGGAGCTGGGACAGTCGATGACCTTTGGGTTCACCGACGTCTGCACCGCCTCGAGGATGTCGCGGCCGGCCAGGTCGATCGCGCAGGCCCTGACCCAGGGCAGCGAAAGCTCGGCGCGGTCGGCGGCGATCAGAGCGTTGACGACATTGGAGACACGCCCGCCGGCCAGGTAGTGGGCCTCAAGCTGGGCCGTCGACACGTCCAGACCGGCCTTCACCGCCTTGATGCGGCTGTAGACGATCGTCCGGGGATCAACCTTGCGCAGCCACATGCCCACCAGCGATCCCAGCCCCACCGGAGCGTTCGATACCCACGCCTGGATCCAGAGATTGAAGAACCGGGCGATGAAAACAAGAAACACGAGGACAATCAGGGCAATGACCGTCAGTACGATCATCAACACGTTGCTCATGGCAAGACCCCCTGGCTGGGCGTTTCAAAATGGTTGGTCGGCCGCGATGCAGCCAGACCCGCGACACGGTGTTGACGCCGATTAGTCTATCATGCCCGCACCGTTGCCGCCGACGCGGACCCGTGGGACCACCGATTTCCCGCGTGCCCGCCGGCCGCGGCCGTGAAGCAGGAGCCGTCCGTGCGCGTCGTCATCACCGGCCAGGTCGGCATCGAGAAACAGGCCTACGTGCGGCGCGTCGTCGACGCCGGCCGCGATCAGGGCCTGGCCATCGTCGACTACCACGTCGGCGACATGATGTACGCCGAGGCTCCCGACGTCGCCGCCGGTCACATCCTCGACCTGCCGCTCTCGCGCCTCTCGACCCTGCGACGCAGTGTCTTCAAAGACATCATCGCCGACGCCGCCAGGCGGCCTCACATCATCGTCAACACCCACGCGACTTTCCGCTGGCGCCACGGCCTGTTCTGCGCCGCCGACCTCGACCAGCTTCAGACGCTCAAGCCCGACGCCTTCATCTGCCTGGTCGATAACGTCGAGGTGGTGCACCACCGTCTGCACGGCGAACACGCCTCCGACGCCTCGCTCAAGGATCTGATGGTCTGGCGCGAGGAAGAGATCATGGCCACCGAGCTCATCGCCCAGGCGGTCGGCTGCGCCAATCGTTTCTACATCATGGCCCGCGGCCGGGATCGCGAAACCACCGCCAGCGCCCTGCGGCTCATCGCCCAGCCGCACGTCAAGAAGGTCTATCCCTCGTTCCCCATGACCCATGTGGCTGGCATGTCCGACGTGCTGGCCGAGATCGACGACTTCCGCGCCAGGCTCGCACGGCATTTCATCACCTTCGACCCCGGCGACGTCGACGAAAAACTGCTGCTCGAGGCCGCCCTCGAAGCCGCCAAAGAGGGCCGCGACTTCATCCCCGCACGCGGCCTGAACCGCCAAGGGGACCTCGAGCACTTCCGCGTCTCCGTCAAGCAGGTGCTCGATATCGCCGGCGACATCGACGGCCAGATCTACGCCCGCGACTTCAAGCTCGTCGACCAGTCCGACATGATCGTCAGTTACATTCCCACGCTGCCCGGCGGACTGCCGGGCCTGTCCAGCGGCGTCGAACGTGAACTCCAGCACGCCTTCGAGCACGGCAAACAGGTCTATGTCGTCTGGAAGCCCAGGCGCGGCCCCTCGCCCTTCGTCACCGAGACTGCCACGAAAGTGTTCAGCTCCATCGATGAGCTGATGGCCCACTTCGACGACGCCGGCCTGTTGTCCCCGGCCACGCTCTTCGGGCAATGACGCACCATCCGCGCCGCCATCGACACGCGATGCCTATGACGACCGCACGACCAGGCCGGGTGACCCACGAGGCGAAGGCGCAGTCGCTGGCGCAACGCCACCCCCGCCGGCTGGATCAGCCCGCCCTGGTGCTCCTCGCGGCCGCCCTGCTGGCCGTCGGCCTGGCGCTGCCCTTCATGCGCATCGAGAAGCTCGTATTCTGGGAGGACAACTACTCCCTGCTCGACAGCGTCGTCAGCCTCTGGCAGTCGGACCACCACCTGCTGGCAGCCATCATTTTCTTCTTTTCGATCGTCTTCCCCTTCTGCAAGCTGACCGCCCTGCTGGTCGTGTGGTTCCTGCCCAGCCCGCACGCCAACCGCCGCCGCCTGCTGCGCGTTCTGGGCCTGATGGGCAAGTGGTCTATGCTCGATGTGTTCGTGGTCGCCCTGCTGATCGTGCTCACGCGGGCCAGGTCCCTGCTCAACGCCGAGCCGCGCCCCGGCGTCTACCTCTTCGCCGCCGCCATCGTCGTCTCCATGATCGCCTCCTTCACCATGGAGCGCATCGCCGAACGCACCGAACAACAGGACGACGGACACAGGTCACGGTAACGGATACGGTTTTCGCCTGACCAAGAAACGGTGTCGGATACCGTTTCTCGCGCCGCGCTCCCCTTTCGCCCTCCTTCGTGCGCACACGCGCGGCCGCAAATCGCCGCCCTTCTCACGATTTTTCGCTGCCTGCGCGAATTTTTTCTTCTCTCGCGTCCGCCAGCACTTGCGACCCGCGCGCGCACGAATACACCGCGATTTTCGCCACGTTTGTGCGCACCAAAGCTGTCCTTCGCCCATTTATAGACAACCAG